>ERZ808259.288-NODE-288-length-26123-cov-5.037747_pt1 | contig 26123 bp, 20 predicted proteins | sample MGYA00521279_ERZ808259 | MGnify/ENA primary metagenome ERZ808259 (study PRJEB31516, sample SAMN03275586) | gut metagenome | biome: mammalia-associated habitat; material: feces | host: Papio cynocephalus | place: Kenya | collected 2012-07-27 ... | reverse complement strand
CGCCGATGATACTGCCCACAGGCGGGAAAGTAGGCCGCCGCCGGCTTTTCCTTTTTCTCTATGCGCGCCCCGCTCTCCCCTCAGGACTGCGGGGCGCGCTATTTTTTCCCCCTGTCCCGCCGCTCCGCTTTTGTTTCCTTTGTCTTTGACTTTCTCCACTTTGCCGTGTATCATTTAAATATCATCTTGCTATATGTTTGGTCATGAGGAGGATTTTAAGATGAAAAAGATTTTGCTTGCTGCGACTGCGGCTTTGGTTTTGTTTGGTGCTACTGGCTGTAAGGAGAAAAAGAAGGCCAGCTATCCGCAGAAGGGAATCACCATGATTTGTCCGTGGGGCGCAGGCGGCGGAACTGACGCGATTCTCCGCGCGGTTTGCTCTACTGCCGAGAAATATCTTGGAACATCAATTACTGTTGAGAACAAGACTGGCGGAGCTGGCTCTATCGGATTCCGCGCAATCAAGGACGCGAAGCCGGACGGATACACAATCGGAATGATTACTTTCGAGCTTAACTCGAATCCGTGGCAGGGACTTCAGGACTTCAACTATGAATCTTACGACCCGCTTGTTATGGTGAACACAGACGCTGCCACAATCACTGTGAAGGCTGACGCACCTTACAACACGCTTGCCGAATTTGTTGACTACTGCAAGGCGAACCCTGGAAAAGTGAACATCGGAAACTCGGCTCCAGGCTCGGTATGGCACATTGCTGCCGGTCTTTTTGCTTCTCAGGCTGGAATCGATGTTAAGCACGTTCCTTTTGAGGGAGCTGCCGGAGCTGTTACAGCTGTTGCGGGCGGACACATCGAGGCTGTTTCGGTCTCTCTTGCTGAAGTAAAATCTCAGCTCGATGCCGGAAACGTGAAGGTTCTTGCGATTATGGATTCAAAGAGACCAGAGGCTTATCCTGAAATTCCTACAATGAAAGAATGCGGATACGATGTTGAGTTCGGAACTTGGCGCGGAATCGGACTTCCAAAGGGAGTTCCTGCTGACATAAAGGCGGTTCTTTTCGACGCTTTCACAAAGGCGATGAAGGATTCTGACTTTATCCAGACTGCGAAGAATCTTAACCAGAATGTGACATATATGGATTCTGATGTCTTCGCTAAGTATCTCAAGCTTAACTACGAGGGTACTGGCGCGACAATGAAGCAGCTTGGGCTTACAAACTAGCTTTCTAAATTGACACAAGGCCAGTTCCATTGCCGGGGCTGGCTTTTTTTTGACTGGAGAAAAAAATGAGAATAGCCAATATTGTTTCTGCTGTAATCGGAATGCTTTTTTCTTTGGCTGCATTCCTTAAAACTCTTACATTCAAAAAGTTCACAAATGTTCCGGTCAGGCCGGAGTTCTTCCCGCGCATTCTCTGCATCGCGCTTTTTATCTGCTGTCTGATTCTCTTGGTCACAAATATTTTCAAGAAGGATGACAAGTCAAAAGCTCCGACAATCAGTCCTCTCAACAAGGATATGCAGAAGTGCCTTCTCGCGCTTGCGGTGATTATCGTCTACGCTCTTCTCTGGAACGTGATTGGCTTTATTCTTGCGACTCCGCTCGCCCTTTTCGCGATGATGCTGATTCTCGGGCAGCGGAATTTTCTTACAATGGCGATTGTTTCTGTCTGCGCGGACGCTGTGATTTTCTGCGCGTTCAAATTTCTTCTTCATATTGAGATGCCGATGGGCTTTCTCGACGGATTGTTCTAGGAGGCGGAAAAATGGATTTGACTTTGATTGCTTCGGCTTTTGACCAGGTTTTCTCGCTTTCGACAGTTTTATACACATTTCTGGGCGCGGTCGGCGGAATCTTGATTGGCTGCATTCCTGGCTTGACGGCGACAATGGGAATCGCGCTTCTGGTTCCGTTCACTTACGGGCTTGAATTTATTCCTGGAGTCGCGATGCTTCTTGGAATTTTCTGCGGCGGAATGTACGGTGGCTCGATTTCGGCGATTCTGATTCACACTCCGGGAACTCCTTCGGCGGCTGCGACTGTTCTTGAGGGATTTCCGATGAGCCAGAAAGGGCAGAGCGCGCGGGCTTTGACAATCTCGCTTTTCTCTTCTTTCTGCGGCGGAATGATTGGCGCGATTGTCATGACGTTTCTTTCTCCGACAATCTCGAAAGTCGCCCTTAAATTCGGTCCTGCCGAGTTCTTCGCTCTTGCGGTTTTCGGACTTAGCGTTATCGTCTCGATTTCAGGAAAGTCAATCTTGAAAGGGCTGATTACTGCGGTTTTCGGTCTTTTAATCTGCTGCGTCGGAATCGACAAGACCTGCGGCTACATCAGATTTTTGAATTTCCCGGGATTCTACGACGGAATTCCTTTTATTCCGGCATTGATCGGACTTTTTGCAATCAGCGAGGTTCTGGCGAACTTCGAGCATCTCTTGAAGGGAAATCCGGCTCCGAAAGTTGTGAGCGCGTACAAGACGGGCAATGCGATTGGAAATTATCTCCGCTCTGTGATAAAGAATGTTGTTCCGAGCAAGGAAGACTTCAAGGTAATCTGGCCGCATATGATAAAGGGCGGACTTATTGGAACTTTCATCGGCGCGATTCCGGGAGCGGGCGGCGACATTTCGGCGTTTGTCTCTTACAGCGAGGCGAAGCGCACTTCAAAGCACCCGGAGAATTTCGGGCATGGCGCGCCTGAGGGAATTGCGGCTGCGGAGTCTGCTAACAACGGCTGCTCGGGCGGCGCGATGATTCCTATGCTCGCGTTGGGTGTTCCTGGCGACTCCAACACAGCGGTCTTGATGGGAGCTTTCATTATGCACGGCTTCCAGCCAGGCCCGATGATGTACGTTGAGCATCTCGATGTTGTCTACGCGGTTTTCGGAGCGATTATCGCGGCGAACCTTGCGTTCCTCATAATCGGAATGTTGGGCGTGAATCTCTTCTCGAAAGTCATAAACATCCAGCGTTACATTCTGATTCCTTGCATTCTCGTTCTGTCTCTTGTCGGTTCTTACTCGATAAACCAGAGCATGTTCGACGTTTACTTTGCGATTGTGATGGGCGTTATCGGCTATCTTCTGCAGAAGTACGAGTTCAACTTGTCTCCTATTCTCCTCGCGCTGATTCTCGGCCCTATGTCGGAGTCGAACATCAGACGCTATATGCAGATTGTTGACGGAAACTTTATGCGGATTTTCACCCGGCCGATTTGCGTTGTGTTCTTCGCGCTCGCGGTGTTCTCGATTGTCGCGGCGGTTTTGAACCAGCGGAAAATCGCAAGGCGCGTGGCTGAGAACGCTGCCAAGTCTGACGGAGATTCTGAGTCTAAAGATTCTGAATCAAAGAAAGAGTAATGATTTAGATTTCCAGAAAAGCTAGATTTTTTCGGAAAATGAAAGACGGCGGAGCTTAGAAATTTAGGCTTCGCCGTCTTTTTTTGTTTTTAGGCTTTGCTTGCGACTTTCCAAGTCATTCAAAATCAGATTTCAGAATTGAGATTCAAACCGAGATTCAATAGAATGAATGAAAAATTCTTTTTTGGAGTAAAACGATGAAAAAACTTTTTCTCGCTGCTTTTGCGATTTCGGCGTTGGCTCTTGTTTCCTGCAACAAAAAGCAGGACGCTGCGAAGTCTTCTTCTGAAGGCACAATCAAAATCGCGATGGTCACAGACTCTGGCGACATCACAGACCAGTCTTTCAACCAGACAACCTACGCTGCCTGCAAGGAGTATGCTGGCGCAAACGGGCTTTCGTTCAACTATTACAAGCCTGCCGGCGACTCTACTGCCGACCGCGTGGCTTCAATCAACGCGGCGATTCAGGACGAGTACAACGTTCTTGTTCTTCCGGGCTATCTTTTTGCAGAGGCGATTGTCGAGACTGCCGAGATGAATTCCGATGTTACTTTTGTCGGACTCGACATCGGAGAATTCGATTTGATGTCTTCCGCAAAGGCGAAAGGCAAGGCTGACTGGAAAGTTCCTGCGAATGTTTTCTGCGCTGTCTACGCTGAGGAGATTCCGGGCTTTATGGCTGGCTACGCGGCTGTAAAGGAAGGCTACAGACATCTTGGCTTCCTGGGCGGAATGGCGGTTCCTGCTGTTATTAGATTCGGATACGGATTTGTTCAGGGGGCGGACAAGGCTGCCGCTGAGATGGGAATTACCGACAAGGTAGCGGTTGAGTACGTTTACGGCGGACAGTTCTACGGCGACCAGCAGATTAAGGCGTTCATGGACGGCTGGTACAAGAACCGCGGAGTCGAGGTTGTGTTTGCCTGCGGCGGCGGAATCTGGACTTCTGCTGCCGACGCTGCGAAGGACGCCGGCGGAAAAGTTATCGGAGTTGACACCGACCAGTCCGCTCTGATTGACGCTTACGCTGACGGAATGTGCGTGACTTCCGCGATGAAGGGCTTGGGCGCGACTGTAAAGGCTGTCTTGAAGGCGATTCAGGAAGGAAAATGGTCTGACTACGCCGGAAAAATCGAGACTCTCGGGCTTGTCTCTGCCGACGATGTTGACGCGAACTACGTTCAGCTTCCTGTTGACACTTGGACGATGAAGAATTTCTCTGTTGAGGACTACAAGAAGCTCGTCGCTGACATTTTCAACGGAAACGTGAAGATTTCCTCGGAGATTTCAGGCGAGCCGGAGCACACAATAACGCTCAACACATACCCGAACATCAAATAGATTCAGAGATTTTAGACAGAATCATTTTGAAAAGCCGCCTGGAAAGCCGATTTTTTGACGCTCCTCAGGCGGCTTTTTTTGCCTCTTGAGTTTTTTCGGGATACGTCTGGAGATTTTCTGTTCGCATTGCTTATGGTTTCGCGTTCCGCAGAATTCATTTCTCATCGTGAAATTATTTCATTCGCTGCCCAGCGTAATTTCTGCTCGTGAAATTTCTGCGAACGTTGGCAAAACGTGTTTTCCGCTCGTGAAATTATTTCATTCGCTGCCCAACGCATTTTTTGCTCGTGAAATTTCTGTGAATGCCGGCAAAACGCGTTTTCTGCCCGTGAAATTTTCCGCACGGCTTGCCCAACGCAATCTCCGCTTATAAAGAAATTCGCACGGCTTTCCCTAAGTCATTTTTGAGTCTTTCATTTGCTTTGCCGCCTTGTTTTCCATCTGATTTTTATCAAACTTTAGCGTCATTTTTTCTTTTATTGGGAGCGGTTCGCGCGAGGCTGTGATATAATGAAAAAAGCGTTTTTTATTGCGGGATTTTTTATGAATGATGACAAAAGCGACTACATTATCGAGATGATTGGAATCACGAAGCGGTTTCCGGGCATTGTTGCGAACGACGGAATCACTTTGCGGCTCAGGCGGGGCGAGATTCACGCGCTTCTAGGCGAGAACGGAGCCGGAAAATCGACTTTGATGAGCGTTCTTTTCGGCCTTTATCAGGCGGAAGAGGGCGAAATCAGAAAAAACGGAAAAAAAGTTGAAATCACGAATCCGAACGACGCGACTGCGCTTGGAATCGGAATGGTTCACCAGCATTTTATGCTTGTCGATGTTTTCTCGGTGCTGGACAACATCATTCTCGGAAGCGAGACCGTGAAGAACGGCTTTCTTGACAGAAAATCCGCGAGAAAGAAGATTCTTGAGCTTAGCTCGCGCTACGGTCTTTCGGTGAATCCTGACGCGAAAATCGAGGACATAACGGTTGGAATGCAGCAGCGTGTCGAGATTCTGAAAATGCTCTACCGCGACAACGAGATTCTGATTTTTGACGAGCCGACGGCAGTCCTCACTCCGCAGGAAATCGACGAGCTTATGCAGATTATGAGGAATCTTGCCTCGGAAGGAAAATCGATTCTTTTTATAACTCACAAGCTAAACGAGATTATGGCGGTTGCCGACCGCTGCTCGGTCTTGCGGAAAGGAAAATATATCGGGACTGTTGACATAAAATCGACCACGAAGGAAGAGCTTTCCAAGATGATGGTGGGGCGCGAGGTTGAGTTCGAGGTGAAAAAGTCGGACGCGAAGCCCGGAAAGACGATTCTTGAAGTGAGGAATATGAACGTCGCGAGCAGAGTCTCTTCAAAGCTCGCAGTGAAGAACGTGAGCCTGAATGTGCGCGCTGGCGAGATTGTCTGCATCGCCGGAATCGACGGAAACGGGCAGTCGGAATTTATTCACGCGCTTACAGGACTTGAGCCGCTCACGCAGGCAGAGAACACGAGCATAACTCTTGACGGCGTTGAAATCTCGTCGAAGTCAATACGCGAGAAGATGAAAGCCGGAATCAGCCATATTCCAGAGGACAGGCACAAGCACGGCCTTGTTCTGGACTTTTCGCTTGAGCAGAATATGGTTCTTGAGCGTTACTGGCAGCCGGAATTCGAGAAATTCGGATTCATAATGAACGCGGAAGTCACAAAGTACGCGGAAAATCTGATAAATCAGTACGATGTAAGGAGCGGGCAGGGCGTTAAGACTCGGACAAGGTCGATGTCAGGCGGAAACCAGCAGAAAGCGATTATCGCGCGCGAGATTGACAAGTCGCACAAGCTTTTGATTGCGGTGCAGCCTACGCGCGGTCTTGATGTGGGAGCGATTGAGTATATCCACAGCCAGATTGTGGCGGACAGGGACAAGGGCGCGGCGGTTCTTCTTGTCTCGTATGAGCTTGAGGAGGTTTTCGGTCTTTCTGACAGAATCCTTGTGATGTACGAGGGCGAGATTGTGGGCGAGCTTAATCCAAAGACCGCAACGCGCGAGGAGCTTGGACTTTATATGTCGGGCGCGAAAAGACAGGCTGGAGGCGAGAAATGAGCGGAAATAACGGAAAATCGGCTGAAAAATCAATCGGGCAGGCTTCTGAAGTTTCAAATGTAAAAGCTCCGAGAATCACATTGCAGAAAATAACTTCGTCTGAAAGCTTCAGGGCGATTTTGTCGGCCGTAATCTGCGCGCTGATTGGAATTGCGGTCGGCTTCATTGTCCTCTTGATAATAAACGGCGAGAACGCGCCAAAGGCGATGGCGACAATCCTGAAAAACTGCTTTTACTACCGGCGAACGAACATGAAGATTTTTTATCTCGGAAACACGCTGGTGAAGACTGTTCCGCTTGTGCTTTGCGCGCTTTCGGTTCTGTTCGCGTACAAGTCTGGGCTTTTCAACATCGGCGTGGGCGGCCAGTATTGCATTGGAATTGGAGTTACTTTGTGGTGCGCCTTGCAGTGGCATCTTCCGTGGATTTTGTGCGTTCTAATTGCGGTCTTGGCTTCGGCATTGTGGGGCGCGGTTTCTGGAGTTTTCAAGGCTTTCTTCAATGTGAACGAGGTCATCGCCTGCATTATGATGAACTGGATTGGCTTGTACATCGTGAACGTCTTGATGCAGCACGAGAGTGTAATGAATATTTCAAAGTCGGAGACTTTCTCGATTGCGGCGACTTCTCCGCGCTCTCTTCTTCCTTCTTTAGGTCTCGACAGGATTTTTGCGGGCAACCATTACGTCACGGTTGCGATTCCTCTTACAGTTGTTGTGGCTGTCATTATTCTCGTCATCTTGAACAGGACGACTTTCGGCTACGAGCTTCGCGCGACAGGTCTCAACAAGAACGCTGCGAAATACGCCGGAATGAGGGACAAGTTCAACATTGTCCTTACGATGGCGATTGGCGGAGCCTTGGCAGGACTTGCGGCTTCTCTTTATTATCTCACCGACATTCAGCCGTGGAAGACAAGCTCTTCCGTTCCTGCTATGGGATTCAGCGGAATCGCGGTCGCTTTTCTTGGCGGCTTGAACCCGGTTGGCGTACTCTTTGCGGGCTATTTTATCCAGCACATAACCGTGGGCGGCAGCCTGATTGATATGCGCTTCTACAATCCTCAGATTGCGGACTTGATTTCTTCTATTATCATCTACACTTGCGGATTTTCTCTTTTCTTCAAGGAGATGATAGCGAGAATTTTCAGCAGGAAGCGGAAAGCTGAAATTGCAGAAACCCGGAATGCGGAATCCAAGGAAAAACGCGTTGGAGAATCTTTGGGCGAAGAGATTTTGAAAAATGAAAAAGGAGAGCAGGCAAGATGATTTTGGTTCAGTACACTTTGATTTACGCTTCGGTTCTGATTTTGGTCGCTCTCGGAGGAATGTTTTCTGAACATTCGGGCGTTATAAACTTGGGGCTTGAGGGAACTATGGTTTTCGGCGCGCTCGGCGGAGCTTTTGTCCTTTACGCTCTTCCGCCTGAAACGCCGTCTTTCCTGATAATTTTTCTCACAGTCGCGGTCAGCGCGCTTTCTGGAATGGTTTTCTCGCTTTTGCTTGCGGTTGCGGCGGTGAATTTCAAGGCGGACCAGACTCTTGCCGGAACTGCGATGAATATGCTTGCGACTGCGGCTGCTGTCGTTATTGTGAAGGCGTTCAACAACGCGAGAAGCGGCGGCGCGAATCCTTCGGCGATTCTTGAGTACATCGGAACTCGGCGAGCTTTTGTCTTCAAGATTGGAAGCCTTGAGCTAAACTTTTATATGATTCTTACGGTCTTGCTTCTTGTGCTTTCGGCATTTCTTCTGACAAGAACGAGATTCGGGCTTCGCTTGCAGGCGTGCGGCGAGCATCCTCAGGCGGCGGACAGCGTTGGAATAAATGTCTATAAGATGCGTTATGCTGGCGTTCTTATTTCAGGATTCTGCGGCGGAATCGGCGGAATTGTCTACATCAGCGCGGTGAACAGCCAGTGGGATTTTATGTACGGAGTGGCCGGGGCAGGATTTCTCGCTCTTGCCGTTATGATTTTCGGACAGTGGAAGCCGCTTAGAATTGCGCTGGCGGCTCTTTTGTTCGGCGTTTTCCGCGCGGTTGCTGACACTTACACCGGCTTTGATTTTCTCGTGGGGCTTGTTCCGGGCGAGGTCTACAAAATGCTTCCTTATATAATCTCGCTCGTTGTGCTTGCGTTCACATCAAAGAAAAGCCGCGCTCCGAAAGCCGAGGGCATTCCCTACGACAAGGGCGCGCGATAAAAATGCAATCAAAACTGTCTCCTTGTAATTTTGATTGCTACGAGAAACTTAGTTTTTCTCTTTGCTTTGTTGCGCGGCGCAACGCTTGTTAGTGTCGCACCATGCGGCAGAAATTTATTTCAGTATCTATAAAAAAGCCCCTGAATTTTTCAGGAGCTTTTTTTAGCACAATTTCTCTTAATACAGCGTCTCGCCTAGAAGCCGGGCTGCAAGGCTCACTGCAAGAACTGCAGTCTGGTTTCTCACATCGAGAATCGGGTTCACTTCCACAATCTCTGCGGACTTCACTTTTCCAGTTCCTGCCATCTCCTCCATTAAGAGAAGCGCCTCGCGGTTTGTGAGTCCTCCGGGAAGCGGAATTCCAGTTCCCGGCGCGAACATCGGGTCAAGAACGTCCATGTCAAAGCTCACGTGAACAATGTCGGCATGAGTCTCGAAGAATTCCTTGACTTTCTTCACAATCGCTGGAAATCCGTTCCTGTCAATGTCGCTCATCGTGAAGACTGTAACGCCAGCGTTCTTCATCAGGATTTTCTCTCCCGGGTCAAGGTCGCGGCAGCCAACAAAGCAGATGTTTTTCGGGTCGATTTTCTGCCCTTCAAAATAAAGGTTTGTAAGCTCGGGGATTCCGATTCCTGCCGATGCGGAAAGACATTCGCCGTGCACGTTTCCGCTTGGAGTTGTGCTTGTGTCGTTGAAGTCTCCGTGCGCGTCAACGTAAAGCACTCCGATTTTCTGGTTACGCTTTTTTGACGCTGCGGCAAGGCCTGCGAGCGAGCCTAAGACAATCGAGTGGTCGCCTCCAATCACGAGCGGAAATTCATCTTTTGACGAGATTTCCTCAACCTGCTTTGCAAGCGCGGAGCAGGCTTTCACAATTGGCTTTAAGTATTTCGCTTTTGGATTTCCGGGATTCTGGTATTCCTGCGGCTCCACCTTGAAGATTCCGGAATGTTCGACAGTTGTGTGTCCTAAAGATTCAAGCCGCTCTTTGATTCCGGCAAGTCGGACAGCCGACGGCCCCATGTCTGAGCCGTGTCTGCTCGCTCCGAAATCAAGCGGCATTTCAAGAATATGTACTTTCATTGCGAAAGATTTTACAGATATTCAGCCAAGTCGTAAATGAGACGTTCTGTTTTTTCCCAGCCAAGGCAAGGGTCGGTGATTGATTTTCCGTAAATTCCCTCTCCGATTGACTGCGCGCCGTCCTCAAGATAGCTTTCAATCATAAGTCCTTTCACGATTTTCTTGATGTCGTCTGACGAATGGCAGCTGTGCACAACGTCCTTCGCGATTCTAATCTGCTCGAGGCATTTTTTCCCTGAATTCGCGTGGTTGCAGTCAACAATTACAGCTGGGTTTGCGAGCTTTGTCTCTGCGTAAGCATCAATCAGAGTGCGCAAGTCCTCATAATGATAGTTCGGGTGGCTTCTTCCGTAAGCGTCAACGTATCCGCGCAAAATCGCATGCGCGAGTGGGTTTCCCTCTGTTGTGACTTCCCAGCCTCGGTAAAGGAATTTCTGCTTTGCCTGAGCCGCTGTGATTGAGTTCATCATGACGGAGATGTCGCCTGATGTCGGGTTTTTCATTCCGGCAGGAATTCCGACTCCGCTCGCGACCATTCTGTGCATCTGGTCTTCAACAGAGCGCGCTCCGATTGCGACGTAGGCGAGCAAGTCTGAAAGATAGCGGTGGTTCGCAGGGTAGAGCATTTCTTCCGCGCAGGTGAATCCTGTCTCCTTTACAACGCGCGTGTGCATCTCGCGGATTGCGATGATTCCGGCGAGCATATCCTCTTCCTTTGTCGGGTCTGGCTGGTGCAGCATTCCCTTGTAGCCAGTTCCCTTTGTTCTCGGCTTGTTTGTGTAGACACGCGGAATGATGAAAATTTTGTCTTTTACTTTTTCCTGAACCTTGACCATTCTGTTCATATAGTCAAGGACAGCGTCCTCGCGGTCGGCAGAGCAAGGCCCGATAACCAGCAAGAAACGGCCGTCTTTGCCCTCGAAAATATTCTTGATAATCTCGTCGCGCTCTTCCTTTATTTTCGCGACTTCCGCTCCGAGAGGAAACTGCTCCTTAAGCTCTTTTGGAACCGGCAGCTTTCTGACAAAATTCATCTGCATATCCATGCTATCTAAAATCTCCTTTTTCGCTTTTTGCTTCTTTCTATAGAAACTAACTTAATTATAAACTCTTTGTTCCGCGCACGCAATTATTTTGAAAAATATCATTTATGTTAAGATAAAAAATTAAGAACATTTTAATTTGACATCTATGATAGATTTAGATAACATCTTTTTATGAAATTAACATCAGAGAACAAGTCGGAACTTTTTTCACAGATAATAACTTTGTGCAACTCAAATCCGCAGATTACAATCAACGAGGTGGCGGAAAAATGCGGAATTTCGCGCCAGACTGCCTCAAAATACATCGCAGAGCTTAAAAAAGGAAACAAAATCTTCAAGTCTTATCCGAGAACATATGACGACAGAATGTTCGTTGACACTTTCGAGCATGACTACACTTGGTTAAACGGCTTTATGCGGAACGTGCGCCGCTATTCAAAAAGCACGGCGGTAATCGACCCTCAGACCGGAAAAAGCTGGACTTACAGCGCGCTCAACAGCGAGGCGAACCGCTTTGCCAATGCGCTCCAGAAAAGGGGGCTTGGCAAGAATGACGTTGTGATGTCCGCGCTCAGAAACTGCCCGGCGTTCGCGGTGAGCTACGTTGCCCCGAGAAAAATCGGCTCGATTCTCCTTGCCGCTAACGCAAGCCTTTCTTCCGGTGAGATGGCGCTTTTGATGGACCACAATCAGCCGAAAGCCGTGGTTTACTCGGCAAACATAATCCAGACGATAATCGCCGCTTCAAAACTCACAAAATGCAGGAACGTGCTTTATATTCTTGCCGACAATATCGAGGGAAAGGAGCTTCCTGACGGCCATGTTCTTTATGAGGACTTTATAAAAGGCGAGAGCGACGAGAATCCGAAAGTTGATTTCAGACCGCATATTTACGACGAGGTTCTCCGTCTCTGCACAAGCGGAACAACGGCTCTTCCGAAATCTGTTCCGATAAGCGACATAAACGATGTCTTGAGCGCGCACGACGTTATTATGCAGTATCCGCTCAACCGTTTTGATGTCACTTTGAATATGACTCCGTGGTTTCATCGCGGCGGCTGCCACTGCGCAGGGCCGGGCCCGGTTTTCTATGTTGGCGGAACCTGCGTTGTAATGCGCGACTTCAAGCCTTCTGTCACGCTTGAATGGGTTTCAAAGTACAAAATCACATTCTTGATGGGCGCGCCTACAAATCTTGAAATGCTTTACCGCGCGCAGGAACGCTCTCACTCAGACCTTTCAAACCTTCACGGAATTGTCACGATGGGAGCGCCTCTTTCCCGCGCCGACTGCATAAAATTCTCAAACACTTTGACTCCGAACATTTACAACGGCTACGGCACAACTGAGACTTTCTGGAACGCTTTCCTTCGTCCTTACGATTTGCCGGAGGGAGCCGGAAGCGTGGGCGGAAGCTGCATTGACGACGAAGTCCGCGTTGTGAACGTTTACGAGCATAAAAAAGCCGAGCCGGACGATGAAGTTCCTCACGACAAGATGACCGAGGGCGAGGTGATTATAAAGTCGCCTGCGAAATCATCGTATTCGTACTTCAAGAACGAGGCGATGAACAAGGCGAGATACTACAAAGGCTGGTACTACACAGGAGACACAGGAACTTGGGACGACAACTGCATCGTCACAATCCGTGGACGAAAAGACGATATGATGGTCGTTTCGGGCGAGAACATCTATCCGTCTCAGATTGAGGACGCAATCAACCAGAATCCGAAAGTCCGCGACTGCATTGTTACCGCTGTTCCAGACAAAGTCCGCGGGCAGTCTGTCGCAGCCTACGTGATTCCCGAGGACGATTCTCTTACAATCGACGAGCTTGCCGCATTCTGCGCGCAAAGCCCAATGCTCTCAAAATACAAGCGGCCCCGTTATTTCGCGCTCGTGAAGGAAATTCCGCACACCGCGACTGGCAAGAAGCAGCATTACCAGATGAAAGAGCGAGCCGCAAAAGACCTTGAGACAGGATTTTTGAGGAGAGGATAAATTCAAAGATGTAGACTTATTTAGACATCTTCTCGAAAATTAGAAAATATTTTTAATGAACATTTCTTTCCTGAAATTGCTTGAAAAAGAGAAATTCGTCTTTCAGCAGTTTCAGGATTTTTTGTTTCAAGGATATTTGGCAGAAAAAATTTAGATTTTATCGTTCTTTATGAAATTTTCAGAAAAATTAGCTTGAAAATAACATTCTATAATCGTACTTCTGTCTACCTGAAATTGGAACTCCGTCCGTGGACTTCCAGTTTCTACGAGAACCTGTGGTTCTCTTTTGTATTGATGCGCACGTCGTGTGCGCGAAAATTTGATTTTTCTTCTTACGAGCAGATTCGCTTCTCTCTTTGCTTTGTAGCCCGCGGTCATGCGGCAGATTTCTTCCTATAGAAAAGCGAATTTTCTTCCCTTTTTAATCAGCGTTTTTCTTCAAATCTTCAAAAAGTGTACGCTTGCGGTTTTTTGAGATAGAATAATCGCCTTATGTTTTTTCGCAGGCTTAATCGGAAATCTGAATTCCAGTCCAAATCTCAGTCTGAAAGTCACTCTGTGGCAAAATCCAAGACTCTTGATATGACCAGCGGCAACATCGCGCGGCTGGTTGTGCAGTTTGCTTTTCCGCTTCTCTTGGGGAATCTTTTTCAGCAGCTTTACAACACGGTTGACAGCGTGATTCTCGGAAATTACGTCGGAAAGGAGGCTTTGGCGGCGGTCGGGGCTTCGAATCATTTTGTGCGGACTCTTGTCGGATTTTTTATGGGATTTTCGACTGGCGGGAGCATTGTAATCTCGCAGTTTTTCGGAGCGAAGAATTCTGACGGCGTTAAAAAAACTGTCCACACGATTTTGCTTTCAACGGTTTTTCTTGGAGTTGTCTTCACTTTTGTCGGAATGGCTGGAAACTACTGGCTGCTCGAGCTGAACGGAACTCCGACTGACATTATCGATGACGCGCATATTTATCTTGAGATTCAGTTTGAGGGAGTCGCGTTTTTGATGCTTTACAATGCCGGGGCTGGAATTTTGCGCGCGGTTGGAGACTCAAAGCGGCCGGTTTATTTTCTTGCGGCAAGCTCGCTTGTGAATGTTGTTCTGGACTTTGTTTTTGTCGTTTTTTTGGGCTGGGGAATTGCGGGCGCGTCTTACGCGACGATAATCTCTCAGGCGGTTTCCGCGTTTTTGACGCTTTTTGTGCTTTTCAGGAGCAAGGAGATTTTCCGTGCGGAATTCCGCTCTCTTGGCATCGATTTTCCGATTCTGTGGAAAGTCTTGAAGCTCGGCGTTCCCGGCGGACTGCAGCTTTCAATCACTTCGTTCTCGAATATTTTTGTTCAGGGATATATCAACAGTTTCGGCTCGGACTGCGTTGCGGGCTGGACTTGCTTCAACAAGATTGACCAGTTCTGCATTCTTCCGATTCAGAGCCTGCAGTTAAGCTCCACGACTTTTACCGGGCAGAACTACGGGGCGGGAAAGCTCGCGCGTGCGCGCAAAGGAACTTTTGTTACGGTCGGGCTTGCGATTGGAATCGCTTTTGCTTTGCTTTTGTTCTCGCAGATTTTCGCGGTTCATCTTGTCTCGGTTTTCAACCGCGAGGAAGGCGTGCTTTATTATGGAAGATATTTTCTTCGCGTCTGCTCTTTCTTTTACGTCGCCCGGATTTTCGGCCCGATTATCGCAGGCTCGCTCCGTGGTCTTGGAAACGCGACTGTTCCGATGTTCATTCTGCTTTTCTCGTATGTCGCGTTCCGGCAGATTTATCTTTTCGTTCTGACTCATCTGACTTCCGCGCTTTTTCCGGTTTCTCTTGCCTACCCTGTCGGCTGGACGATGAGCTCAATCCTGATGACGGCGTACTATCTTTTCTACACGGGAAAAATGAAATAAGAAGCCAGAAGATTTGAGATTTTGATTTCAGGCGACTCAATTTTTCGGAAGATTTTAGATTAGGAGACAAGGCGATTTTTGCTGCTAAAAATTCGCGGTGATTTTGTTCTCAGACGGCTTAAATTCTCAAGAGATTTTGATTTCAGCCCTGCATTTTCTCCGCGATTTTCTGGGCGGTGGCTGTGGCGGCGAGTCCTTCCTGGCTTGTCTCTTTGAGGCACGGCGGAATAAGGCTTCCGATTCTTCCCATCGATTCAATCACTTCGTCGGCTGGAATCGCGCTTTTGATTCCGGCTTTTGTCATCTGGCTTGCGATAATCGCGTTCACCGCACCCGAGACGTTGCGCTTTATGCACGGAACTTCCACAAGACCCGCGACCGGGTCGCACGTTAGGCCGAGCATATTTTTCAAGGCGAGAGCCGCCGCGTTTGCAATCTGCGCATTTGTCTCTTCGATTTTCCTGCTTTTTACACGTTCTTTTTTTTCGCTTGCGGCTGTTTCAGATTTGCCTTGATTTTCATCGCTTTCGTGCTTTTTGTCATCTTCGCATTTTTGTCTTCCGTCAGATTCGGATTCATCTTCGCTTTCAAGATAAGTGAGCGCGCCTGCCGCCATTGCGCTCGCGCTTCCGATTTCAGCCTGGCAGCCGCCTTCCGCGCCTGAAATGCTCGCCGTGCTTGCAATCGCCTGGCCGATTCCGGCGGCGACGTAAAGCGACTGGATTATCTTTTCTTTTGGCGGATTTTTCTGCTCGTAATATGTTAGAAGAACCGCCGGAATCACACCGCACGAGCCGGCCGTCGGAGCCGCGACAATCCTTTTCATGCACGCGTTTGACTCGCCCATCTTAACGGCTTTTTCCATTACCATTGTGAGAAATGTTCCAATCAGGCGGTTTTCCTGCTTTCTGAAAAGCTCGAGCTTCGCGCCGTCGCCTCCCGAAAGTCCGCTCTGTGAACGGAGATTCGGAGAATAAGTCTTGTCGGCCTGCGCCATAGCGTCAAACATTTTCTCCATTTTTTTGAAGCTTTCTTCTTTTGAGACGTTGCGCTCTTTCATGTCGTCCTGAAGAACCGCCTCCCAGAATTCAAGATTTTTCCTGCTTGCCTCGCCGGTTATCTCGCTTATCTTCCTGAAACTCATTTTTGATTCCCTTTGCTTTTTTAGTCTGATGTCAGAATTTCTTTGATTTTGATGCGGATTGCTTTGTCGCTAACGCTCCCCGGAATGACGGAATTAAAAAAGCTGGTCATGCTGAACTCGTTTCAGCATCTGCATCTATAGATTCCGAATTAAATTCGGAATGACGTGTTGCTGTTCAAAATGACTTGTTCTTTTCAGACTTCCGCCAGGCTATAGTAAGTCACTTTCTCGACTCCCTCGAGCTTTGAAAGCCACTGGAGAGCGTCCTTTGGAATCTCGCTGTCAAGCTCTAAGACCATGACCGCGTTTCCTCCCCTGCTCGCGCGGTAAAGCTGCATTGCCGCAATGTTCACCGACTTGTGCGAGAGCATGCTTGTAACTTCGGCGACGTGTCCCGGCTGGTCGCGGTTGTGGACAATCAAGGTCGGGCTTTCGCCTGAGAAATTCGCGCTCAGGCCGTCAATGCTCGCGATATTTATTACAGAGCCGCCCGTTGACTCCCCGATTACAGAAAGCGTCCTGCCGTTTTTCCCGGTGAGGTTTATCTTCACCGAATTCGGATGGTAGCCTTTCAGGTTCGCCTTTCCGAAAGTTAGGTTTATTCCCCTGCTTTTCGCGATTTCAAAGCTCTCAGGAATCCGCGGGTCGTCCTCTTTCATTCCAAGAAGTCCCGCCGCAAGCGCGTACTGCGTTCCGTGTCCTTTTCCTGTCGCAAGAAAGCTTCCGTGCAGGAGAATTTCCGCCTTGGCGACTTCCTCGCCTAGAAGTTTCCGCGAGACGTAGCCGATTTTGCACGCTCCGGCTGTGTGCGAGCTTGAAGGACCGACCATCACCGGCCCGATTATGTCGAAGATGTTCATGCTTCCTCTGCCGGCCATGTCGGAACGCGGCAGCTGTTCAGAAGATTTAACACCTCTGCTTCCTTTGCCGCGTAAAGGCGGATTTTTCCGTCGAAAGTCTCGAATTTCAAAATCCAAAGCTCGCCAGCGTCGTTAAGCTCGGCTTCCTTTAAGATTCCGCCGCGCTTTGGCGAGTAGTAGGGGCTTTTGTTCATCTCCTTGAGCCTGTCGCCCATAATCGCAAATCCGTAGAGCGTCTGGAGATTGTTGATTTTGAAGCCCAGCTTTTTGATGAAGTCCGGGTGAAAGTTGAAATTCACCGGGATTTCTGAGATTCCGCCTTTTAGAAAGCTCGCGTCCGCAGGCACGAGCCGGAATTTCCTCGGGTCGAAAAATTCCGAAAGGTCAACAACTTCAAGGTCGTTTACTTTTTCTGTTGTCATAATTGTTTCCTTTTTGGTTCTCCAAGCGGAATCAGGGGCTTCCCCTCGCTCCGCTCGGGTCGGGCTATCCGCTGTTGAATTTTTGACTTGCCGCACGGAATGCGGCAGAAAAGCAAAGAGAGAATTTTTGTAAAAAAATTCTCGTGAGAACAAAAAATACACGGATGTGTTTTTTGTTCTCGCTATCCCTAAGCTGGCTCTAAAGCAAAGCCCGTCACCCTGAATTTAAGGCGACCATAAAATGTCGATTTCAGGGGCTGTATTTTTTTACAGATTCCGAATGAAGAACGCTGTCCAAACGCTTTTTCTTGCTTCGTCATGGTGACGAATACTGGCAAAATGCTTTTTCACACTTCGTCACGGTGACGAATGCTGACCAAACGCTTTTTCACGCTTCGTCACGGTGACGAATGCTGACCAAACGCTTTTTCACATTTCGTCATGATGACGATTGCTGACCAAACGCTTTTTCTTGCTTCGTCACCGTGACGATTGCTGTCAAATCACTTTTTCTTGCATTTGCCGCAAGGAGCGATGCTAGCAAGCGTTGCGTCGCGCAGAAAAGCCATGTCATGCTGAACTTGATTCAGTATCTGCATTTTTTTTACAGATTCCGAATTAAATTCGGAATGACAGCCGTTTTTTTGTAGCTGCCGCACGGATGCGGCAGTAAAGCGAAGAGAGAATTTTTGAAGAAAATTCTCGTTAGAATAAAAAATACACGGATGTATTTTTTATTCTGCTTTCTTCACTTTCATTCCAGTGTAGTTCGGATAGCTGATTACATCGTAGTAGAAATTGTAAAGCTCCGGCGGATAAAGCAGCGACTGGTTGTTTGTGAAGAGCGGGCAGATTACGGTGTCGTCGCTCACTGCGATTTTTTCCGCCTTCAAGAGCTCCGCCTGCCTCTTCGCCGGGTCTGTCTCAAGGTCTGACTCAGAAATCAGCTTGTCATATTCTGCGTTTGAATATCCGATGTCGTTGATTGAGTTCTCTGTCGTGTACATCATCAGCCATGAAGTCGGGTCGTTGTAGTCCGCGTACCACTGCATTCGAATCAGCTGGTCTTTCTTTTCGCGCCGCTGCGCAACGTAGACTTCGTTTTCAAGAGCCTGCAGGTTCACTGTAACGCCAAGCTCCTTCCACTGCTGCTGAAGAACCTGCGCAACGTCTCCCTCGTAGGCCATTGAAGGATAAGTGTATGTGATTTCCGGCAAGCCCTGTCCGTTCGGGTATCCTGCCTCCGCAAGAAGCCTTTTCGCCTCCTCAAGGTCTTCTTTAAGGAGATTTCCCTGAAGCTCGCCCCATGGAGTTCCGTCAACTTTGGACTTGTAGAATTTTCCGACAAGCGTTGTTGAAGGCGAGGCCGAAATTCCCACGACCGCAGCAATGTCCGCGCGCTTTACCGCGAGCGCGAACGCTTTTCTAACTTTAGGATTGTCAAACGGCGCGATGTTCGGGTTCATCATGATGTAGTTTGTCTGCGGATTCTCCACGAAGTGCAGGTCCGGCTTTCCCTGGTAGCGCTCGGCAAGGGAAGACGGAGCAGAAAGAATTGTAAGCTCGCCGGTCTGGTAGGCCGCGGCCTTTGCCTGGTCATCGTCCATGAATCTCATCTTGATTGAAAGAAGATTCACATTTTCCGCATCGTAATAGTAAGGATTTTTCTTGTAGAGAATATATTCCCCTGCCTTTCGCTCAGCCATGTACCATGGGCCGTTGCTAAGGTTTTTGTTCGGGTCCATGTCCCAGACCTTGTCGCTGTCCTTCGCGTATTTTGTGTTTGACGGCATGAATGTCGGAACGTTCGCGAACATATCAAGGAAATACGCGCACGGCTTTTCGAGCGTGATTTTAAGGACTTTAGGCTCGCTCGCGTCAATCGCGACTTCGTTCAGGCTCGCCGTTCCGTTGAATGCGGCTTTCGCGCCTTTTATCGGGAACAGAAAGTCAACGTACCATGCGCCGTTTGAAGGCTCGAGCGAGCGAATCATTGTGTTCTTGTAGTCTGCGGAAGTTACGTCAGAGCCGTCTGACCATTTCGCGTCTTTTCTGATGTAGAAAGTGTAAGTGAGAAGGTCTTTGCTGACTTCCCATTTCTCGGCCGTGGCCGCTGTGAACTGCCCTTCCTTTGTGTATGTTACAAGCGGGTCGAGCGCGAAAGTCTGGTGGGAGAAGTAGACGTAGGCTGCAGCTCCTGCCGGGTCGTACTCGCCTGTCTCGGACTGGTTTTGCGTGGAGATTTCAAGAATCTCGCCTTTCTCGTTTGTCTTTACTCTGCTTGCTGACTTGCTTCCGCAGGAAGAGAATGCTGCGATTCCTGCCACAGCCAATGCCGCGCAGAGTGTTTTTGCGGGTGTGTTAATCTTCATAACTTGCCTCCATCTTTATATATTTATCTTTTATTTATTTCTTTATTTTTCGTAGAGAAAGCACGCGGCTTTTCTCTGCCCCACGCTGTACATCTTCGGTTTTTCGTTCTTGCAGCGTTCCTTGCACTCTGGACATCTTCCTGCGAACGGGCAGCCTTTCGGCGGATTTATCGGGGAAGGAACCTCGCCCTCAAGAATGATTCTTTTCTTTGTCTTCGCCATCTCCGGGTCTGGAACAGGCGACGCTGAAATAAGGGCTTTTGTGTATGGATGGAGCGGCGTTTTGTAGACTTCGTCCGAAGTTCCGTACTCAACCATATTTCCAAGATACATAACTCCGATTTTGTGGCTGATGTGGTGAACCATCTCCAGGTCGTGCGCGATAAAAAGATAGCTGAATCCGCGTTCGTGCTGGAGCTTTTCAAGGAGATTTATGACCTGCGCCTGAATCGAGACATCGAGCGCGGAAATCGGCTCGTCGCACACTATGAATTCCGGGTTCAACGCGAGCGCGCGCGCAATTCCGATTCTCTGCCTTTGTCCGCCTGAAAATTCAAAAGGATAGCGGCGGATATGGTCAGGCTTTAGTCCGACTGTCTGAATCAGTTCCTGAACGATTGTCTTCCGCTCGGTTGAAGTTCCCATCTTGTGAATCACCATCGGCTCCTCGATGATTTCTCCGACTGTCATTCTAGGGTCGAGAGACGCGTAAGGGTCCTGGAAAATCATCTGCATTCGGCGGCGGTACGGCCGCATTTTTCTCGTGGAAAGCTTTGTGATGTCCTCTCCGTCAAAAATGATTTTTCCGCTTGTCGAGTCGTGGATTTTCAGGATTGTGCGTCCCATTGAGGATTTTCCGCAGCCAGACTCGCCGACGATTCCGAGGGTCTCGCCGCGCGCGAGCGTGAACGACACATCTTCCACCGCGTGGACTTTTTTTCCGTTCGCGGCATCAAAATATTTTGTAAGGTGCTGGATTTCAAGAATCGGTTTTGCCTCGTTCATTTTCTGCCTCCTTCGTTTTCCGCTTATTCTGCGGCGCTTGCCTTTCTTCGCGCTTTTTTCGTTTTTCCTTGTGCCAAGGCTTCTTCCGCTTTCGCTTTTTCCTCGGCTTCAAGCCTGTCCTGCTTTTCGATTATCTTCTTGTAGTCGTCCTTGCAGTAAAGCCAGCATTTGCACTTGTGAGTCTTTGAGAATTCCGTGTTCTCAGGCCCGTATTTCGTGCAGATTTCCATCGCTTCCGAGCATCTCGGGGCAAACGGGCACTCGTGCTTTAGCTTGATTAAGTCCGGCGGAGTTCCCGGAATCGGCTTTAGAGGCTCGCGGTTGTCAACATTCGAGTTTGCGATTGAGTTCAAGAGTCCTTTTGTGTACGGATGCTTCGCCTCGTAGAAAATCTCGTTCACAGTTCCCTCTTCCATGATGTTTCCGCCGTACATGATGCTGATTCTGTCGCAAAGAGAAGCAACAACGCCCAAGTCGTGAGTGATAAGGATTACGCCCGCGTCCATTTTTTTTGTGAGGTCTTTGATAAGGTCGAGAATCTGCGCCTGAACCGTAACGTCGAGCGCGGTTGTAGGCTCGTCGGCAATCAGAAGCTTTGGATTGTTCGCAAGCGCAATCGCGATTATGATTCTCTGCCTCATTCCGCCGGAAAATTCAAAGGGATACTGCTTCAAGCGGCTTTCAGGGGCTGGAATTCCGACCATTTTCATAAGCTCCACAGCGCGCGCCACCGCCTGTTTTTTCGTGCATTTTGTGTGGTAGATGATTCCTTCCGTCATCTGCTTTTCAATCGTAACAATCGGGTTCAGATAGCTCATCGGGTCCTGGAAAATCATCGAGATTTCGTTTCCTCGAATGTTCTGAATCATCTTCTCGTACTGCTTTTTCGATTTCTTGTCTGTGTAGTGGTTCGGGCTTAAGTCTCTTCCGTCAAAAGTGATAGAGCCTGAAGTAACTTTTCCGTTTCCGGCGAGCAAGCCCATGAGAGACAGCATTCCCTGCGATTTTCCGCTTCCGCTCTCGCCCACGATTCCCAGAACCTCGCCCTTTTCCACGTGATAGTCCACGCCGCGCACAGCCTTCACGATTCCCTGGTCTGTCTTGAATTCCGTTGTAAGTCCTTTTATTTCAAGCAAGCTCATATTTTCCTCCTGGTTTTTGGCGTTCGTGCAACCCTCGGTTGCTGGACATCCTGTCGCACAAGAAGCTGTGCTTCTTGCAATCTTTTTTCCCCTAGCCCGCCGTCCGTGGCGGAAACAATTTCAATAAAAAAATCAACTTCGGCGACAAATGTCGGGTCGCTATGTCGCGAGTTTTCAAAGAAAACTCGTCACGAGAACAGTTCCTGTTCTCGCCGCCTTCGCTCACGCTCATTGTTTTGCTTGGCTTCGCAAGCTCCGCCTGCGCAAAACAACTTCGGGGCTGCCAGCGCTAACGCTTCCGTTTCGGGTCAAGTGCGCGCTCAAGTCCTTCTCCCACAAAGTTGAACGAGATTATCGTCAGGCAGATTGCCACCAGCGGATAAACTGTCTGCATCGGATAAGTCTGGATAAGCTCGCGCGCCGCCTCGCACAAAGTTCCCCAGCTTGCCTTCGGAGCTGAAATTCCGACTCCGAGAAAGCTCAGCCAAGCCTCCGTGAAAATCGCCTGCGGAACTTGAAGCGTGATGTTCACGATAATCGGCCCCATCGAGTTCACAAGAAGGTGCTTCAAAAGAATCCGGCTTGACTTCGCGCCTAGAACAAAAGCCGCCATTGTGAATTCCTGCTCTTTCAGGCTTTTCACTTCCGAGCGCACAATGCGCGCCATTCCAATCCAGCAGGTTATCGAGATTCCGAGGATAATCGAGCCGACTCCAGCTCCAAGCCAGAGCATAATCAGGACGATGTAGAGCATCGCAGGCACGGAATAGATGATGTCAACAATCCGCATCATAATCATGTCTGTCTTGCCGCCGATATAGCCCGCAATTCCGCCGTATATAGAACCGATTATAAGGTTCACGATTGCCGCGACCGCTCCGACTCCTAAGCTGATTCTGGCTCCGTAAAGAATCCGCACGAAAATGTCTCGCCCCATCTTGTCTGTTCCGAAAATGTGAGCCATGCTTGGAGACGCGTTCCTCAATGACATATTCTGCGCGTCGTATGTGTAAGGGCTGAAAACAGGCCCGAAAACCGCCATAAGAACGACAATTCCCAAAATCACAAGGCCGACAACCGCCCTCTTGTTCTTCTTGAATTCTGAAACGACCGACTGGAAAAATGTCTTGCTTTCAATCGCGATAAACTCGTCGTTTTTCTCTTCCTTTGAAAGCTTTCTAAAAAGAGCTTCTTTTGCCTTGTATTCCGAGTCCTCTTCGGTTTTGTCTGTCTGGCTTTCTAATCTTTGCTGGGGAATCCCCGAAATTGCCGCTTCCATAATTTGCCTCCGTTTTCTTGAAATCTCTTCTATTTATATGATGTCCTAATCGCTTTATTTTATTTTCACGCGATGTTTGCGCTATGTTTGTTTACATCGATTTTCTGATTCTCGGGTCAATCAGCGCGCAGAGAATGTCCGCAAGCAGGTTGCAAAGAATTATGATTGCGCCCATAAAGATTGTGATTCCCATAACAACGGTGTAGTCGTGGTTCATAATCGCGTTTGTGAACTCCCGCCCGAGTCCCGGAATCGTGAAGATTTTCTCGATTACAACCGAGCCTGTCAGAAGAAAAGCGACCATCGGCCCCATGTAGGTGATTACAGGAAGCATCGCGTTCTTTAGGACGTGGCGGAAAAGAATTGTCGATTTGCTGATTCCCTTTGCCTTCGCCATTGTGATGTAGTCCTGCCGGATAACTTCCTCGTAGCTAGACTGCGTAAGCCGCGCAATCGCCGAAATCGGATACAAGCCCATAGCGATTGCCGGAAGAATGTAGTGCGCCGGAGTTGAAAGCCCGATAATCGGGACCGCGCGCAAAATCACGCCGAAAACAATCATCAGAAGAAGCGCGACAAGAAAGTTCGGAATGCTTACTCCGAGCGTAAGCCCCGTTAGCCACGCGCCTTTGCCGAACGGCGTTTTTGCCTTTGCCATCATGATTCCCGCGAAAATTCCTGCCGCGAGAACCAGGAGAACTGTAACGCCGCCGAGCTTTAAAGTCGGGACCATTGAAGACATTATGATTTCAGAGACGCTCGTTCCCATTTTCTTGTAGGAAGTGCCAAAGTCTCCGTGGAGAATTCCCTTGAAATAAATCAGGAACTGCTCGACAACCGGCTTGTCCAGTCCGTATTCCGCCTCCATTTTCTGGAGAAGCTCGCCCGAGACGTTTTTTGACTGCAGCGGGCTTCCCGGCATTAGCTTTGTCATTGAGAAAGTGATTACGACAAGAACGAAAAGCGTGAGAATTCCGAAAACAACTCTCTTTGCAATGTATTTAATCATCTTGGACCTCCACAGCCGGACGGATTTTTGAATTTTTCTGAAAGGCAAAAAAAACGGCGGGGATAAGGAACTTTTTAAGTTCGACATCCTCGCCGTTCATACCGGTTAAACGTAAAATTCAGATTTTTGATTTTCTTGAAACGAGTTCCAAAAAGCTTGCTTTTGAAAATCAATATGGAAGTTATACAAAATTATAAAAATGCGGTCAATAAATTTCAAAAGATATTGTAGCGTAGACAAAAGGGTTTTTGCGATTTTTGTAGAAAATACAATTTTCCGCCGCTTTTATTGACATTCTCCGCGCGGCTTTTTATTTTTTCCAAAATGCGGCGGATTTCCATAAAGGCAGATTTTGTCTCGTTGAATTCCGCCTTGCCGCGGAAATTTCGGAAATCCTAAATCATAAATCAGAAAAATCAAGGAGGAAGCGTATGAAAATCGTTGTGATACAGGAAAATGTGAAGATGCCGAATCTCACTTCCGGGGAAGTTACGGCGCACTGGGAAAAGCTCAAGGATATTCCGGGCGCGGAGCTTGCCATAAAGCAGCCGGAAGGCTATCCGGGCGCGGAGGAGCTTCACTCGCTTGTTGGAGACGCGGACGCGGTCTTTGGAATCTGGATTTCTGACAGCGTGATAAACGAGGAATGGCTTTCGCAGCACCCGAACCTAAAATACATCGCGACGCTCGGGCACGGCTGGGGCGAGTTCGATGTTGAGATGACGAGGCGGCGCGGTCTTACAATCACAAACACGGTCTACGGAGCGCAGACAATCGCCGAGTACGGCTGGGCCTTGCTTATGGAAGTCTGCCACCACGTGAGCGTTCATTCCGACCTGATAAAGAAAACTGACTGGGAAGCCGCCAATAAAGATAAAAATTTCAAGCCGATGAGCGTTTTCGACAAGGTTCTCTGCCCTCAGATTGAGCTTTACGGAAAAACCTGCGGAATCTTCGGGCTTGGCTCAATCGGCCTTGCGTTCGCAAAAATGGCTTCGGGCTTTGGAATGAGAGTGATAAGCTACAGCCGCCACAGGAAAACCGGCGCAATCTACGATTTTGTGGAGCAGGTGGACTTTGACACTCTTTTAAAAGAATCCGACGTGATTTCAATCCACGCGCCTTTCACTGCCGACACCGCCGACACGTTCAACAAGGCCGCATTCTCAAAAATGAAGGACGGCGTGATTCTGATAAACACAGCTCGCGGCGGGCTTATCGTTGAGGAGGACTTGCTTGCCGCCCTTGAAAGCGGAAAAGTCTACGGAGCGGGGCTTGACGTCCTTCGCGAGGAGCCGCCAAAGCACGACAATCCGCTTTTCCATTCAGGCAAGACCGTAATCACCGGGCATATCGCGTGGCTCACGAAGGAAAGCCGCCTGCGCGCCGTTGACATGGCAATCGAAAATTTCAAGCACTATCTCAAAGGAATTCCTGTTAGCGTGATAAACTGAAAATCCGCTAGAAAACGGAAGATGATTATGACTCCCGGAGACAGAAATGTTTCCGGGAGTTTTTTTATGGACTGCAAAAAGTGACGTTTGCTGTCTGACTGTTTTTTCTTGATTCGTCATGATGACGTTTGCCGACCAAACGCTTTTTCTCGCTTCGTCAAAATAACGTTCAACGGCAAAACACTTTTTCATGCAATTTGCGTTTAGAATTTGTCTCTCCCATGTTATTTCTGAGAAAATGCAAATATATTTTTGCTAAAATTACTTATTTTCTTGAAAAATACAAATAAAAATTCGTTGTCCGAATGTTTTTTCTTGATTCGTCATGGTGACGAAAGCTCGCTAAGTACATTTTCTTGATTCGTCACGGTGACGAAAGCTCGCCAAACGCTTTTTCACGGTTCGTCATGGTGACGAACGCTCGCCAAACAACATTTT
>ERZ808259.284-NODE-284-length-26335-cov-9.009817_pt1 | contig 26335 bp, 21 predicted proteins | sample MGYA00521279_ERZ808259 | MGnify/ENA primary metagenome ERZ808259 (study PRJEB31516, sample SAMN03275586) | gut metagenome | biome: mammalia-associated habitat; material: feces | host: Papio cynocephalus | place: Kenya | collected 2012-07-27 ... | reverse complement strand
GACAACTCTGTTTGGAATTCAAATTTGATTAACATATATTAAGAGACACTAGTGTAAAACTTTCTTAAAGAATATACTTCTTACAAACAAGGATGTGCCTTTGTACTAAAATTTGAGAAGAGCCAAATTATATCCTTTGGGCATTCAGACCTTTGAGCGAATCATCAAGGAAGATAAGCTCTATATCGACAAGACGGAATACATTTACCGTATGACCCATGCCGATAATAAGTATATCTTTTTGAATCGGCCACGCCGTTTCGGCAAGTCGCTCCTTGTAACCACTATGCAAAGTTACTTCGAGGGCAGGAAGGAACTCTTCAAGGGACTTGCCATCGAAAAACTGGAGAAGGAATGGACGGAATATCCTGTGCTGCACTTCGACCTGAGCGGTGGCAAGCACATGGAGAAGGAACAGTTGGAAGAGTATTTGGGTTATCTTTTACAAGATGAAGAATGTAAATGGGGAATTAATAATCCAAGAAATGGATGCAACAACCGTTTGATTGACCTCATCAATACCGCCTACGAGAAGAGCGGTAAGCAGGTGGTGGTGCTCATCGACGAGTATGATGCACCGATGCTCGATGTCGTGCATGAGAAGGAACAGCTCGATGTGCTTCGCAACATCATGCGCAATTTCTTCAGCCCACTGAAATATAGCGAGGCAAAGCTTCGTTTCTGCTTCCTCACAGGCATCACCAAGTTTTCGCAAGTGAGCATCTTTAGCGAGCTCAATAACATCACCAATATTTCAATGAACGATGAGTATGCGGGCATCTGCGGTGTCACCAAGGAGGAACTCTTGTCTCAGATGTCGGAAGACATAGATATGCTTGCTGAGGCACAAGGGCTGAGCAGGGAGGCGACCATCGCCAAGTTGAAGGAGCATTACGATGGCTACCATTTCGCAAGTAAGTCGCCAGACATCTTCAATCCATATAGCTTGTTCAATTGCTTTTCCGAGCGGAAATTTGGCAAGTATTGGTTTAGCTCGGGCACACCGACCTATCTCATCAACATGCTCAATAAGTTTGATGTCTTGCCTGCCAACATCGCTCCTATCGAGGCTCTTGCCTCGGCTTTCGATGCGCCTACGAAGAAGATGAAGACCATCACGCCTCTCCTGTATCAGAGCGGCTATGTCACCATCAAGGATTACGACCCATACATCGAACTTTATACGCTCAACATCCCGAACAAGGAGATTCGTGTGGGTCTCTTCGAGAATCTCCTGCCCAACTATGTGGATGGCATCTATGCCGAGCGTGGTGGGGTGGCGATAGCTCGTATGTCGGGGCTCATCCGCCGCAAGGACATGGATGGAGCGTTGCATCTCTTGCAGGATTACCTCGGCACGGTGCCATATTGCAACGTGACCAACTACGAGGGGCATTATCAGCAGATGCTCTACATTATCTTTACCCTTCTCACCGCCTTCGTGGTGGATGTGGAGGTGCATACGCCGAAAGGCAGGGTGGATATGGTGTTGCAGACCCAAACCGACCTCTACCTCGTCGAGCTGAAACTGAACAAGAGCGCACAGTCGGCGATGAACCAAATCAACCTCCGACAGTATCACAAGCGTTTCGCCCTCTTAGGCTTGCCTGTTACCAAGGTGGGCATCAACTTCGACTCCACTACAGGTAATATCGAGGATTGGAAGATAGAGGAAGAATAAAAATAAGTCAAAATACGGATGATATACTTGATGCTACGTTATGACGAAAGAATCAGTTTCTATATTCCGTAGGACTCATCCCAAGGTTGTGTTGCACGTATCGGCTGAAATAGGCTGGGGAGGAGAAACCGAACATGTCGGAAATCTCCACGAACGATAGGCCTTTGTCTCTGAGAAGTCGGGAAATATCGAGCGCCGTGTAACGGTTGATCCAGAAGTTGGCAGGGTAACCGCTTACAGCCTTCGATACCTCGGAGAGATAATTCGAGGTGACGCAGAGTTTGTCGGCGTACCAAGTCATTTCTCTGTGCTGGCGGTACTCACCATTCTCGAGAAGCGTGAGAAAGCGGTTCATGATGGAGGCGTACTGGGTGGAGATGTCGCTCTCTTGGTAGAGCGTGGCATGGTAGTCGAAGAAGTCGATGATGAGCGACTGCACGATGTTCAGCATCAAGTCGTTGTAGAAGTGATGGGTGGTCTCTTTGATGCGAGTTTGTAGGTTGTCGAAGTTACGCTTGCACTGGTCGTACATCCTCGGCGTGAGGTGCATGATGGGATTGAGGAAGAGAGCGAGTTGTCCCCTCGTGCCATAATTGTTTTGCGGCGTGCTGAGGGTGATGAACGCAGAGGTGACATATACCATGGTGACATGGAAGTTTTCCTCATGGTCTATTCGCTCTATCAATTTGCCCTTGCGCACAATCAGGAGATCTCCCTTTTGCATCGTAAACTCCTTTCCGTTGAAGATGATGCGGCATGAACCTTCCGTGCAGAGGGCGTGTCCGAGATAATCCTTGTAGAGGTTGCTTCCTATTCCCTTGAGGGTATTGGTGATAATGATATTCTTCTGCTGTTCCATAATTTCCGCTTATGCTTTTATCGCTTACAAAATTACATAAAAATCGGTAACGAAGAAAGTTTCATTACCGATTTTTATGATTTTTATCTTTTACTTGATACTAAGGTAGTAATCCTAAAATAGAATTTTAATGATGCGGGAGAATGGAGATTAGGAAATAAGTGAAACGGAATCCGATTTTTTGATAAGAACGCTCTCGCATTTTCTTCTTAATTTTGCAAAAGCAAAAATGGATCATGATATGGATAAAAATAATGTAAACAACAAGATTGATAAGATGAATGAAAAAATGAGTCGCCGCACCGCCCTAAAGACAATGGGTGCCACGGCTTTGGGATTGGTTCTGAGTGCCACTGGCCTCTCGACTTTGACCTCTTCCTGTTTGGTAACAAATAAGGATGCAAACAAGGGCTTGGGCAAGTGCAAGAAACGCATCATACTTTATTTCACGGGTACAGGCAACAGTCTCTATGTGGCTCGCCAACTTGACAACGGAAACGCCAAGAACGGCGAGAACATAGGAAACACAGAGAACACTGAGCTCCTGAGCATTCCCCAGATGATGAAGCAGAAGCGCACGGACTTCGAGGCCGACGAGATAGGCATCGTATATCCCATCTATGGTCACATGCCTCCTTATATGGTGCGCCAGTTCATCCAGCGTGCCCACTTGAAGGCAGATTATCTCTTTGCCATCCTCACCTTTGGCGCACGCAAGTGCAATGCCGTGGAGATATGGGACGGCATCGCCCGAAAGGCTGGCTATCATTTCGACTATATCAACACGCTGATGATGGTGGATAATTGGCTTCCTAACTTCGACATGAACGAGCAAATCAAGATGGACAAGCATATCCCCGAACATCTTGCCGTCATCACCTCCGACCTCGCTTCTCGAAAGCAATGGCATCAACCTGTAACGGAGGAGGAGCGACAGATGCATGCAGGCTTCATGGCTTACACCAAGCTCGACCCGGAAGTGGGTTTCTTGAAGAAGGCAGAGAAATATTTCGTGGTGACCGATAGTTGCATCGGTTGCGCCGTATGCACGCAGGTTTGTCCTCGTGGCAACTACTCGTTGGAGACGGATGGCGTGAAAGCACAGGGCGATTGTGAGTTCTGCTTCGCTTGCATACAGAACTGTCCGCAGAAGGCAATCGTATTTAATAAGGTGGAAGACGATGCCTTGTTGTCTAACGGCGAGGTGAACCCGAAGGCGAGATACCGCAACGAGCACATCTCGCTCATGGATATCAAGCGGGCGAACAGTCAGAAATAGCAAGCCTCGAAAAGAAATCGTAACTTTGTAAGGTGGTATATAGCCTTACGGCAAGTTGGAGGCGAAGGCGGTGACAATATTCCGAAAAGCCTTGCAAGGACTGGGCTTTGGTCACCGTTCTCCAACAGGTCGAGTAAATCGACGATGACGATTCTTTCGGGCTTGATATTCAGTTCTATGGCTTGTTTTATGATTTTATATTCTGTCTCTTCTTTTCCAAATAAACTCTGGCTCCATATAGTGGTACATTGGTGAGTCTGTCTTGCTCCCTATAGTCGCTCATGGAGAAACGGAATCCTCTCATGCCGGGATTGGAGGCAAGGGTAGTCTTGAGCGATTTCGCCTGTAAGTTTTCCTCGGCTTTCACCTCTATCGGAATGACGTCGGTGTCAAGTTGGATAACGAAGTCAAGTTCCAGTTGGCTGTTTTCCTTGCTATAGTAGTATATAGGGAGGTCTCTGAGGGATTGCAGTTGGCAACAAACAAAGTTTTCGGTGAAGTCGCCCTTTCCCGTATTGTCTTTGTTGGGCAAGAGAAGCAGGACGGCAGGAGTGTTGCTCATAGCTCCCAGCAATCCACAGTCGAGGAGGAACAATTTGAATGCGCTTAAGTCCTCGTGTATTTTCAGAGGAACGCCGAGCGCATTGGTGCGGTTTACCATATAGATGAGTCCAGCGTCGATGAGCCACTGTATGGCAAGTTCGTAGTCCTTGGCTCTTGCCCCCTGTTTTATCACGCCATAGATGAATTTCTTGTTCTCTTTGGCGAGTTGAGAAGGGATGGATTTCCAAACTTGGTTGATTCTGATAACCTGTTCCTTTGGGGCATGCTTGGAGATGTCCTTCTCGTATGCGCTGAGGATTTCGTTTTGGATTTCTCTCACAGCAGTAGCATCGTTGGTCTCGATGAATTTCTTCACGGCTTCGGGCATTCCGCCAACGAAATAATATTCACGTAGGTGCTGTGTGTAAATTTCCTTGAGCGATTTCACTACCTCCCAGTCGCCCAGTTTCAGCAAATCCACTCTCTGTTTGTATCCGCAAGCCCAGACGAATTCCTCATAGGTCATGGGGTACATTTGTAGTGTGTTGACTTTCCCCACGGGGTATGACTCGCCTTGGTGTAGCGTCAACCCCAGGAGCGAGCCAGCCACAGCAACATGGTATTCCCTTGCTTCCTCGCAGAAGTATTTGAGTGAACCTATCCCTCGATGTAGCTCCTGTATCTCGTCGAGGATGATGAGCGTTTTGCCTGGCTGTATGTTTTGTCCCGTGATGGCACTGAGGGTGAGTAGGATTCTGCTTATGTTATAGTTGGAGAACAAATCCTTGACCATGTCGTTGTTGTCGCAGTTGATGTAGGCGACATTCTCGTATTCTCGCTTGCCGAATTCTTTGAGGATATAGGTCTTTCCCACCTGTCTTGCACCGAGCAGGATAAGAGGTTTCCTGTCGGTTCTGTTCTTCCAGGCGATGAGGTCTTGCATGATGAATCTTTCCATATTTGTTCTATTATATATTGATAGTTCGTTGCTTTCGTCTGCAAAAGTACTGAAAAACAATGAAATACCAAAAAATATAACAGAAAAATGAGGGAGATTTTACTATGTTAACACATTTTTATGAGCGACTTTTGTGGCTATCTATACATTTTTATGAGGGACTTTTTGGCGTGGCTAAGCATTTTTATGAACGAGTTTTTGTATTGAAACAGCCAAAAGTCATATCATTTATACAGCATTACGATGCTCCCTGCCGTAATCAGTGCGGCACCGATGAACGTCTTCAAGTTGACGGGTTCTTTCAGGAAGAGGAAGGCGAGGCAGATGGTGATGACCACGCTCAGCTTGTCGATAGGGGCTACACGGCTCACGTCGCCAAGTTGTATCGCCTTGAAATAGAAGAGCCACGACAGTCCTGTGGCGCATCCCGATAGGATGAGAAAGAGCCACGTATGGGCAGGGATGCTCTTCACCTCGGCTTGGTGATTGCCCACGAACACGATGCCCCAGGTAATCAAGAGGATAATCGTAGTGCGGATGGCAGTAGCCAAGTCCGAGTTGATGTCTTTCACTCCCACTTTGGCGAAGATTGCCGTCAATGCGGCAAAGAAGGCTGATAACAAAGCATAATATTTCCACATAGTCTTATATCTTATATTTTTTCCGATGGGAGAATGTAAAATCTCTAAAGCGCCTTTAAAAGTTCTCTTATAAGTTCACTCCGAAGGATGTACCCACGGCGAGCGTGTTCATCCATTCTCCGCTCTGTTTGCTGTGAGATGGCATTAAGTGGTAGTCGAGGAAGAAGCGGATGCCGTATCGCTCTTTTGTCTTGTAAGCAAAAGATATGCCACTCCCGAAGCATACGCCACTATTCTTCTCCACCACGTTGCCATCCGAAAGTTCCAACTTCGGATATGCCACATAACCAGCGAGCAACTTGCTCCCGATATTCCAGCGAGAGGTGATGGGGTAGGAGAAGTAAGGACCAGCCATGATGCTCACGGCATCGAAGGAGTTCTTCTCTGCCACGGACGAAGGAGTGTTTCTGTCGGACTCATCTCCTGCTTTTCCATCGGCAGGAAGAATAGAAGTTTTTCCATCGGCTGGAAGAGCCGAAGTCTTTCCCTTTTCCGTCGTGATGATATGCGTGTTAGAGACAGTGAATCGTCCGCCCACTCCCAAATAAGGATTCCAGAAGTAGGCACCTTCCAGTCCTGCCGAACTACCCGACGAGGTGCGAAACTCTTGGTGCTCGGAGATGTCGTAATGGCTCAGTGGGATGTTCACACCGAGGTAGAGACCTACGAATGAAGGTTTGTCGTATCTCGAAAAACGCTCGTCTTGGTAATAATGGTGGATGCCTTTCTCCTTGAAGACGAGGTCGGCGAGATAATAGCCCAGTTCGGTGGAGAGGATTCCGATACCTGCACCAGTGAGCACATCGCTGAGCCAATGCTTGTTGTTGGCGATGCGCATCAGTCCTGTACCAGTGGCGAAAGTGTATGCCCCGATGCCTATCCATGGACTGATATGCCCATACTCCTTGGTGAGCATGGTGGCTGTCATGAAGGCTGTGGCGGTGTGTCCGGATGGGAAGGAGTGGTTGTCGCTTCCGTCTGGTCGCATCACTTGGGTGGAGTGTTTCATCGTATAGACCACCGAAGTCATGATGGCGGCGGAGAAGACATCCGACGTGAGCATCCTGCCCCAAGAGCTTCGGCTATCCACGCCCGCCATCTTCATGCCGAGCATCACAGCTCCAGGAATATACTGGGTGTAGTTGTCGAAGGGCCGATGGAACTGTTGCATATAGTCGTTGCGGAGGGCACGGAAATGTGTGTCCTCGCCCTTGGTGATGAGACCCGCCACCACTAAGGGAATGCCCACGAATGTCTTCTGGTAGAGTGGGGAATCGGTAAAGTTTCGCTTCTCTTGTTTCGTGGAGTCTTTCTGGTTCATCTTCGCAGTGTCTTCGCTTGTGTCTTCGTTGTCGGATACGGTAAAGCTTTCGCTTGCTGAGGCGTTTAGCACTCCCCAGCCTAAAGCAATCAGTGTGATTCCTGCCGATAACAATCCTTTGTTTAATAATCTTTTATTCATAGATGTTGATGATGTACTTCTTATATCGAGTGCAAAGATACAAAATAATTTGGTAGAAAGTTTGAAGATGAGGAATTATTTGTATCCGATGAAATCGCTGAGCGGTCTTATTTTTGCCGCATAAGTATTCCTTGCCTCATGTAAGTTAGGAGACTTCTTGATGGCAAATGGCTTCGTTTTGTCGAAAAGTAATACGATATAATAAGGTGCATGAGATGGAGTAAAACCATACTTCTCCAATGTCTCCTTGGTCCAGATGTTGAAATGCCCCTTTGACTTCAATTTGAAGAGTTGGCAATTCTCCCCATTGGTATGAAGAAGCACGTATGACAATCGCTATTTTTTATCATTTTTTTTCTGCAAAAACTCAAAACTCTCCAATAAAAATCAGAAAGATATGAATTTGATGTTTATTTAATCTAATTCTATAACCTCCTTCATACTTTAAAAGTTATTTCCTTTCTCCTGATGAAGGTACTTTTGCATTTTTTTGACACTTCGAATGGGAAGAGATTTGAATGTGATAATTTGTTCGGTACTGTTTTTACCCACAATGTCTTGGAAATCGGCTTTGAAAAGCTGAAATCCGATGCAAAAGTACAAAAAATATCTGAGATGGCAACATTATTTGAGAAAGAATTGAAGATTCTCATAATATTTTTGTAACTTTGGTGGCTAATAGGGAGGTTTTTGGTGAACTTCTCATAAAAACAATATTGAAATATGTCAAAGGAAAAACTATTTTTGAATACTCTTACATTCGAGTATCCCAACAAGCCTGTTAAACTTTACTTCTCAGGTGTGGATGATGCAGGGCGCAGAAGTGTCATGCTTAAATCTTCTGTACTAATCCCGAAAGAAGTAAAAGCTATTCCGAAATATGCGAATCTGCTGCCCATGCTTAATAATGGAAAACCGATATTTACTTCTTTTGATAAACCTCTGGAAGGCTTTGAGGCAGTGGATATTGATTTTCACGATCCCGAGAACGAAAACTTAGTAAAGCGGTACTATAACTATCGATTGGAAAAATATTTCCATTTTTATGACGATGGTGTTGTGGTTACAAAGTCTGGTATCACCAATGATTTGCAGGTGTGGATTCAAGACAAGGAATATGCAGAGCGTGTGAGCTATTTGGGTAAAAGCTACGGAATATTTCAGATGGATCGTTACACGTTGAAAGTTAGATTTGACCATTTTAACAAGAGACCTTATCTTTTGGTAGCTTGTGATAGACCTGCCTTGGTGCTCAATATGCCTATTGCCGATATATTCGCAGATGCTCCTGCTGATATGTTGACCGATGAGGCAATCATTACTCCTCGCATGATAAACAAGGTGATGACACGTGAGGAGAAGAAAAACAAGGAGGAAAAAGTGTATATCGTAAGAAAGGTAGATAATTATGAATATCTACAGTCTCACAATAGGTATTGTCCACTTGATAGCACACGCCCTGTTATGGGCAAAGAACTGAAACGTTTTTTCGGGATGGAACATAAGGAAGCAACACGTTCCTTTGATAGCAAGTATGTCAAGTATTATGAGAAAATAGAGGATTTCCGACAAACCTATTTGAATAATAAGGATGTAGAGGCTATATTCAGAAACATTGCTTATGGGTTTACTCCATTGGAGGCTTCACAAATAGGTATTGTTGATATTGCCAAGCGAAGATTGCTGTTTGGCAATTCGCAGGTGCATACTCGCCAGCAGGTAGGTGTGAACTATGGTCCCTGTATAAAATGTCCATACATAGATGTACAACTTATCTTTATCTTCCCCGAGCAAAATAAGTCTGTTGCTCAGAATCTCTTGAGGTATATGATAAGAAATCGTGAGTATAGAAATGTGAGTAAGTCACTTTCTGAATATATCGGAACACCTGTAAATTTCGCACAGCGTGACTTCCATGTCATTTTTGAGAATGAGACAAATCCTATTCCCGAAATAGATGAGGTTCTTAAAAGAGACTGTTACAGAAACAAAGACCCAAAGGTAAAGTATGTCGGAATTTATATATCGCCTATCCATAAATATGCATCCGCTCAAACAGCCAAAGAATGCTATTACAAAATAAAAGAACGTTTCCTGAGAAATGGTATTCCTACCCAGTGCATTGACCGTGACAAGATGCTTTCGCTTATGGCAAGTGACGAGAAATCCAACAAGTCGAATTTCACCTATACGTTACAAAATATGGGTGTGGCTATCTGTGCTAAGTTGGGAGGTTCTCCTTGGTTACTTGCTGAAACAGCCAAGAAAGAACTCGTTATTGGCATCGGAGCTTTCAAGAGTGATGCCAAACAATATTTGGGTACGGCGTTTTCGTTTGATAATACAGGAACGTTCAATGATTACCAATATTTTCAAAAAGATGAAATAGATGAATTGGTTGGAGCAATGCAGTATGCAATCATTAAATATTCCAACATCAACAACAAGCCAGAACGACTTATCGTTCATTATTTCAAGAAGATGAGCCATAAGAATGAATTTAAGAAAATCGAGAATATGCTCAATAACTTGAAGTTGGATATTCCTGTCTATGTGGTTACGATTAACAAGACAGAATCGGAGGACATTGTCGTCTTAGATGGAGAAAGTACTTACCAAACAAGGAATTATCAAACGAAAGCTAAGGAAACTGCTTGGAGTTTGATGCCTTATAGTGGAAGGTATGTAAATCTTGGGCGGGATAAGGCTGGACACAGATTCCTTCTCTGTAATAACACGAGATATGAAAACGAGGATTTCAATAAGATGGATGGCTTTCCTTTTCCTATTAAGTTGAATATTGCCTGTCCAAACAGAGAGTCGGATATAGAGACAAATATGATTCAAGAACTGATAGGGCAAGTTTATCAGTTCAGCCGTATTTACTGGAAGTCCGTAAAGCAACAAGGATTGCCTGTGACAATTAAGTATCCAGAAATGATAGCAGAAATCATGCCTCACTTTGAGTCTCCGACGATTTATCCAGATAGCAAGAGTTTGTGGTTCTTATAAATAGAAGTAATATTATGATGGAATTGGATTTAAGAAAGGTGAGAGAACTTCTGAATTTTAAAGACTTGTTTGCCACGCCCGAAGAATATATGAGCGCGGCAAACAGTTTGCCTATCATTGAACTTGATACGAAACCTTTGTATGTATTACATCCAGGTATGAGAGTTCTGTTTACTCCAAAGTTGCGTTACTATGCATTGAAGACAGAATATGAGATAAACCGTCATTTGAACGCAGTGGCAAAATTGTTGGAAGACGATGGGGATAATGAAGAACTGGCGAAATATTTGATAAAGAAGACACGTGATGCCGTGAAAACTCTTGTCAATGAGGCTGATGGACAACTTGAAAACTTCGATACAAGTAATTTGATTTGGAAAAGTATAACTTCTGACACTCCTGATTATGAATTGGGAGTATGCCATGAAGAAGTGGCATACTACCACTATACCATAGCCGAGCTTGCCCGTTGTTGGTTGGAACTCCAAGATAGGTATGCGTACATCATCGGAAAAGTGCTATATGATGTAAATTTGTTCTATTCTACCTTTTTGAAGAGAACTCCTGATTTTATGTTAAAATTGGAACGAACGAAAGAATATGATGAAGAAGCCAAGAAGTTTAAGAAATTTAGAACAGACTGCTGCTTCTTGTATGATAACGAAGAATATTTTGCTATTGCTATACAGGAATTTACAAACAAACTCAAGCAGCATGGATTAATATCCGAAGACGTAGATTTTAAAAAGATGGAAACATTGTTTAGGGGGCATCCGACAAGAAATGTGTTTACCTGGTTGGGAGATAAGCATATATTAACACAGGTTATCAAAGGTTTGTGTACTGATGATAAGCCTGTCTTGACAACTTGGCCAGAAGGCATTTCGAAATGGGATGTGGTGTCGGCACGTTTTTGTGACAAAGAGGGAAATCCAATGCCTAATATTCGTCAAGAAAGTCCTCGAAAGAAAGCTGCGAGTATTGTGAAAGAATTGATAGATTCTTTGGCTGAGTACAAATAGTGAACTTTTGAGTGAACTTTTGGCGAACTTTTAGTGAACTTATAGAAATAAAGTGCAATCTTTGCGCTATCATTTAGTAAAATAATTGTATATCAAGATGTTAAATGCGGAAGAAATAAAGAATTTAGTTCTTGGAGGCGAAGGGTATAATGTGGATTTTAAGCGCAGTGTACCTTCTAAAGTTCGTGAACTTACGGAGGAAGTTTGTAGCTTTCTGAATGCGGCTGGAGGTTATCTTCTGATAGGGGTAAGCGATGCTAACGAGATAGTGGGAGCAGAAATCGACAATAGCAAACGTTCTGCGATACAAGGTTCCATAGGAGAAATATCCCCTATGTGCCATTATAATATGTATGATGTTGATGTTGAGGGAAAGAAAGTATGGGTTATCGAAGTTCCTTCAGGGAAAAGTAAACCATATTTCTTTTCTGGATGTACCTATCTAAGAGAGGGTGCAAATAGTCAAAAACTTACTAATGTAGAAGAGATTCGTGATGTGTTCCAACGACATGAGCGAATTTATTTTGATGCGATTCCTTTGCCAAAGGTCAATCTACTGAAACTGTTGGACAGAGATAATTTCCAAGAATTTAAGCGTGAAGCGCATATAGTTTCTGATATAGAAGATTATCAAGTGCTTGATGGCTTGAAGGTCTTTGATGACAATAATGTGGCTAAAAGTGGCGGAGTCTTGTTTTTTGCACGTCAGCCAGAAGAAGTGTTTTTCCATGCTGTAGTGCGCTGTGTGTTGTTCAAGGGAATAGACAAGGTGTATATTCTTGATGACAAAACTTTTGGTGGTCCGCTTCTGCAACAGTATAACAAGGCAGTGGAATGGTTAAAGGGCAAACTGCAAGTATCATACGAGATAGAAGGTACAGGACCAAGAAGGGAAGTTTGGGAAATCCCGTTGGAAGTTTTTAAGGAAGCTGTCATTAATGCCTTGGCTCATCGCGATTATGATGAGCAGGGAGCAAGTATAACTATTGAGATGTTTGACGACCGAGTAGAGATAACTAATCCTGGTACTTTGTTGCCGGTAGTAGCCAAGAATTTCGGACGAAAGAGCCTTTCACGAAATCCACTTATTTTTGGCTTGTTTACTCGAATGCATTTAGTGGAACATATCGGGTCAGGCATACCTAGAATGAGGAAAGAAATGCTTGATGCCGGTTTGCCTGAGCCTACTTATGATACGGAAGGAATGTTTACTGTCACATTCAAACGTCCAATGAGGACAAATTCTACTCATCTGACAGATTTACAAAATAAACTCATTCAAGTAGTCAAGCAGAAACCGTTCTTGACAATGGAACAAATAGGAAAGGAATTGGGAATAGGGCGAACTTATGTTTATAAAATAGTTCGTAGTCTAAGAGAATTGGGACTACTTGAACATGTAGGTAGAAAAAGTGATGGTAAGTGGGTGGTAAAAATTATATAGAATTTTTAGCGAACTAAAATCTAAACTTACGACGAAAATTGCTCGTCGTAAGTTTTTTTTGTTTTTTCTATCTAAAACATTTGACTATCTAAACGACACTTTTTCTGTTATATAGCTTGTTTTTGTTTGAAATTTAATGTTACGACGGTCTTATTGTTGACCGTCGTAATTTCTGTATGTCGCATCTTGCCATCAAACGCTGATGTGGCAAATCTCTCCATACGGTGTTGTAGTGTATGACAAATCAAAGTCATGATTTTTTAGTGGGCAGTGATAGCAAAAGAGCTACCCCTCGCCCCATCGGAGAAATCCTCAACGAGTATCTTCTCCAAGGCAACGCTCCTTTGGCTGTCACTTATCGCAAGCATCTTGCAGAGCGAATGGCAGAGGTGGCAAGTATAGTAACATCTAATCAGAAAGGAGGGAATGATGGAAAGAATCGACTCTAAGGAACAGTTGGATGCTATCGTCCATCAAGCTGCAGGTAACTATGTAGCTCAAGTAGCGAGACAAACAACGGGGATTGTTGCAAGCGAAGTTGCTAATCTCCCCAAAGACCAGAAGCCAAGCTTCATCAGTGTGTCTCACTTCAACGACTACTTGGAGGAGGGGCGCAGGATGGATGCCCCGAAGGAACTCATCCGCCATATCGTCGTGGAGCATGAGGTTACTTTCCTCTTCGGTGACACTGGCCTCGGAAAGAGCATCCTCGCCATGCAGATGGCTTGTTTGATGGCTCGCTTGGGTAAGCGAGTACTCTACGTCAACTTCGAACTTTCTCAGCAACAGTTGGCACAGAGGTATCCTAACTATCAGTTCCCTGACACGTTCTACATCGCTAACATCGACTATACCAAGATGCACGATGTAACCGAGCAAAGCTTGATTCTCGACGAGATTCAGCGTCTTGCCTTGGAACTGGACATCGAGGTGGTGATCATCGACAACTTCACCAACCTCTGCATCAATTCCAAGGAGGGAAGTGAGGCGGGCAACATCATGCTCCAGCTCATGAGCCTTCGTATGACTCACAACTGGACAATGGTCATCCTTGCCCATGTACCAAAGCGTAAGCCTGGCGACCCTCTCACGCTCAATGACCTGGCTGGTAGCAAGATACTCAGCAACATCGCCGACAATGTCATCGGTCTCAACAAGTCGAAGAAGGACAAGGATATGCGATATATCATCCAATTGAAGTATCGTTCTTTCCCTATCGAACTCGACTACAAAAACGTGCAGGAGCTTCAACTGACGACTTCCGACAATTGGCTTCATTTTGAGTATGGTGACTACGACGAGGAGCGTGCCCATCTGCCAAGAAGTCGTGACGAGAAAGCGGAGCTGGAGCGTGACATCGTGAGAGAACTCAAGGAACCTAACGGATTGGCGTATCGCCAGATTGCCGACAAGTTGGGAACAAGTCTCGGAACAGTGCAACGTACCGCCAAGAGCTATGGACTTAACAGAAAGGTAGAGAAGTCTTGCAAATCGGAAGAAACACAACAAACTAATAAGTCTGATTTGTTCTCCGAGAGCAAGAATAACGTACAGTAGAGAGTAGGGGTGTATCAGAAGTGTATCATTCCGATTTTTGATACAAAATCAATATTAATTGATTGATAAATAGATGGTTGTGTTGTATCAATACTGATACAAGATAGTCTAGGTAAATGTATCTGATACAAATGTCTGTATCATGTATGATACAATATAACTATCTGTAAAACAATAGTTTTGTGCTTGTTTTGTATCAAAGTGGAAATGATACAGTCTGATACACCTTTAAAAGACATTCTTGAATGTGATACAGCTTTGGATTATCCATAGCCATCACAAATAAATGAAGAAAGGAAAGTAAAAATGTATAACAACGAAGATGTTAGATACAGATTGGAGCGTTATCGTGCTGGTGGCAGCAATCGCTATGTTTGTCCTCAGTGCGGACGCAAGAAATGCTTCACCCGATACATCGATGTGGAGACTGGCGAGCAAGTGGCAGAGGAATGTGGCAAGTGCAACCACACCGCTTCTTGTGGTTATCATTATCCACCAAGGGAATATTTCCGTGACCATCCCGAGTTGAGGAGTAAGGACGATTACCATGCGGAATGCATTAATGGCAAGCCTATCGTTCACCATGGTTTGGGTGGATACTCCGGCAACAAGGTGCAGACCGAGTTCTTCGACTTCGAATGGGTGAGGAAGGCAATGCTTCGCAAGAGTACCTTCAGCCTGTGGCTTGAAAACTTGGCGATGGAAAAGAAGGTGGGAAGCGACCACGAAGGTTTTGTCGATGCCCATGTTCAAGTCCAAGACGTGCTAGCTGACTATTACGTAGGTGGTACGGCGAAGGATATTGTGATGGGAGGTGTCAACTATGGTCCTGCCGTGGTGTTTTGGTTGATAGACGAACAGCAGAGAGTGCATGATGCCAAGTTGATGGCTTATCGCATGGATGGTCATCGTGTACAGGGGTGGGCTAACTCGATGCGTTCCATCTGTGAGCGAAGTCACATCGGTCCGCAGTTGGCTGAAACCGAAAAGGTGCTCTTCGGCTTGCATCTCTTGCCTCGTTATCCCGACAAGACGGTTTGCATCGTGGAGAGCGAGAAGACAGCCCTCATCTGCGCTTGTCATTATCCCGATTGCTTATGGCTTGCCACGGGTGGTTGCGGCAATTTGCAAGAGCGCAAGTTGTTGCCATTGAAAGGCAGAAAGCTGGTCATTTATCCCGATAGTGGTGAGTATGAGAAGTGGAAGGAGTGTATGGCGAGAAGTGGTCACACGAACTATCATGTGGTTGATTTCATGGAGCAATATGAGTCTAACGCCGACATCGCCGACATTCTCTTGGGTGAGGCTAAGCAGAAGCCCGAAATCTTCCTGCCACCGCCTACCGAGGTTTGCCCATTCTGAGGGTTTCTTACGAGGCATAAGTGATAATGTAGTGAGGACGTAAGTATCATGGTTGAGGGGCGTAAGTATCATGGTTTTGCCTCGAAAGTATCATACTTATCAATCGAAAGTATCATACTTAATGGTGGCAAGTAGCATACTTATGTAATGGAAACCATATACTTCGCTTATCATAGTAATGAAGAATAACAAATAAAATTAGATTAGAATAGTTATGAAAGAGTTCAAGGTCAAGGCATACGGCAAGTCAGAGCTTGCCTTGCAATATTTTCCAGAGGCGCCTTCTGCCCATACGGCTGTCAACCATCTCATGTCATGGATTCGTCGTAACCCAGAGTTGACGGAAGGTTTGGCGAAGTTGGGTTACCGCAAGTCGTCGAAGTTTTTCACCCCGAAAGAGGTGGCGATGATCGTGGAGTACTTGGGGGAGCCATAAATGTTCCTTAGATGTTTCCCTCAAATATTTCTTGAATGTTCTTTGGGTATTCCTTGAATATTCGAGGAACGAGAACGATAGAAAACGAGCGCATCTTCTCATTTCGTGAGTAGGATGCGCCCGTGTTTACTATATTTACTACGGATATGTTATTCGTTGTCTGAAGTTGTTATTTCCCAGTGACCACCAAAAGTAGGTGAACCAATTCGTTTTAGAATGCCAGCTTCTCTTAGTATTCGCAAATTCTTTTCAACTCCACGTGTAGATATGCCCAATTCCATAGCAATTTGTGGTGCCGTTATTTTAGGATTGTTTTTTATGCTATCTAAGATTTCCGTGAAATTGTTCGGGTCTCTCATCTTGCCGTTAGGGAATGTCACCACATCAATCTGAGTGTAAGAAAAAAAGAGGTTGAGCTTTTAGCCCAACCTCCATCAGTACCTTTTATAGTGCAGTATGATAGCATATAGCATGTCAAGTGCACTTTTCTGCTGCAAAGATACGATTTATTTCTTAAATTTGCAAGATTTTATATGTTAAAAAATAATTTTTTCTTTGGAAAGCCTGAACAATCCATGATAATCTGTTTTACTTTTTCAGATTCCACTCGAAGGAAAGACTCCTTTAGTTCCGTATCCATTTCCTTCTTTCTGTTGGAAGAAACTCTTCCGAGAAGGTAAGAAAGAACTTCGTATGCTCCAGCAAGCATTGTTTTCTTATTACCAAGATTTCCTATAGGACCATTGCTTATAGCCTCTGGCAGACTAAGGTCGAAGAGAACTTTTCCATGAGCACAGCAATTTCTCAATCTTCTTGTTGTATTCAGGTAATTGGTGAATTGACAGGACCCTCCCATGCCATAATGTTTGGCTATTTTATGTTTCAAGCCTCCGTCTTTCAGATTGCTGTATAATTGTATGATGCTTCCAAACGACATAAACTCCAAAACTTTCCACGCTGGGGCATGTTTATGTTGATATTTTCGCAAGTCATTCTTGATGACAAGTTCCTTGTTGGCATCGGTTATTGCTTTCTTGTACTGCGGAGATTCTAAGAAACTTTGGTTGATATAAGTGGAATCTACGTACCAAAAAGGATTTTCTACATATTTGTTGGAGGCCTGATATATCAATGTGGTTCTGAAATTGATTTCGACGCGGCTGATATACCGTAGCAGAATATTACGTAAGTCAAAGTCGAAATAATAGAGTTTTACCGTGTCCTCCAATCGGGTGTTTTCTTTCAACAGGTGGTTACGATGCCTTTTCCTTGGGAAGGTGGCTTCAAAAGGAAACCAATAAAATCCCAAACGGAAGTAACCTATGTCTAACAAGGTTTCTTTCGCCTTAACTTCGTCCTCAATGTTCATTCCTCGTGAGCGAAGTTTCTCTATCTGTTTTTCCACAGTTGTGGCTTGCTTTTCTTTCATTTTGTTTCTAAATTATTTTGCAAAAATAATCAAAATAGTTGAGATGTGCAAAGAACTTAAGCTGTTTTTAATGTGGTGTCTTGAAATCTTGTCCATTTTCTATTCAATTCCTATCTTTTTTGTTTGATAACGTCTGTTATCTCACGCAACGTATAGTATCGTCTATCCACCAATGAAAAAAGTGGTATCTTTGCAATGTAATCCAAAAGGGGTTATGCGATGAAGTTTTCTTCATGGGGCTTAGCCCGATGAGTGAACGGAGTCGGCAGTAATTAACTCAAAATTTTTATAGTTATGATTAAGTACGTAGTAAAAGAAAACAAGAACAAGAAGAGTCTTGCATTTGGCAAGTGGTATGCATTCCCAGTGGTGGAAGAGACGATGAACCTCGCTGCTCTCGCCAAGCACATGGAGGAACACAACACAGGATTCTCTGAGGCGATGTGCCTGGGCATGATGACGGCGATGGTGAAGTGCATCAAAGAGCAGCTTTTGGCTGGTAAGAACGTGAAGATTGACAATCTCGCCATCTTCTCCGTGGGCATCCGAAACAAGGAGGGTGCCAAGAGTGAGGCTGAGTTCTCCGTGGCGAACAATATCGAGGGCGTGAAGCTCCGTGCTCGTGCCACTGGTACTTTGAGCAATGCCAACCTCAATGCTTTGGCAAGCGTAAAGAAGGCAAGTAGCGTAGTGGGCGGCACTCCTACTTCGGGTGGTTCAACTACTGGTGGTGATACTCCAACTGGTGGTGGTTCTACAAGCGGTGGTACAACGAGTGGCGGCAGCACTCCATCGGGAGGTGGAAGCGGTTCGGGTAGTTCAGACGGCGATAATGAGCCTACTGTGATTGAATAACCAAAAAGGTTAGCTGACAATTAAAAATCCCCTTGTCCAAGGTTATGTTTGGGCAAGGGGAATGTTGTTGGGACTAAATGGAATTGAAAAATGGCGTTTTGCGATTTTGTATTTAAGCTATATGTCTGGTTAAATTTTGCTCATAGGATTGTAAAAGTCGCATGTGAATAGCCGTGTTTCCCACATTTATTCGATTAAACTTTCACTCTCATCGGAATGTTTTTGTACATTGTCAAGTACGCATTTTTTGCTGGTATTGGCATAACAATACACACAGAAATGCTTACAAGTATTATACATACCGATGTCCTTACTTATCATGCACCCACAGACCTTGCGTTGTCCTTTGTCTTTCATACCTTTGGCATCCTTAACTTTATGTGGAGTCACCAACTGACCAAACAAATCTCTTTCAGGAAGGTAGCCTGTATTGAGATAATAGATAAAGTCCTCATCGCCAGCAAAGAGCTTTTTCATTAGCTCTCCATCTATGCAGCGATTATGTTCAATGCCATACTGTTCCAAATCCATATCCTCAGCACAAGTAGCCAGAGACAAATCCCAACCTTGTTCTTTCCATATGTCACGTAGTTTTGTCAATCCCTCAACGATTTCGGTTCTTTGGGATAGGTTCATTTCTGATGAGGCTACATTCTCTTTAGAGAAGCAGCCAATCTCTTTGATGAGATTATTTTGAACCTTACGATAAGCCAATACATCCACAAAGCTAAAAACCAGTTTATCGGTGTATCCTTTCAACATATTTCCAACTTTCCACACCTTTGCCAAAAGAGTTCTTGGTGTTATCTCTGGAGTTATGATTAGAGGGTCAAATCGCCAAATCACCTTTTCTTTCCCTATTATATCAGATAGTTGTTTGAACGTTTTTACACGTTGTTCCATAGAAGGAACGTTTGGCTCAAACCCCTCGCTCGCATAATCATTCAATGTTACTTGAAAGTAATAATGAATGCCACGTTTATCCAATTCAGATAGATATGGTAAAATAGGCTTGGGATTTTTTGTCCAAAAGACAATAGCCTTTGTATTCTTAAAAGAGATATACATCGGCTTTTTGTTGAAAGGATTATACCAAACACAATAGCCCTTTGCCAAGCGGTTGAAAAACCACTTGGCATAAAATGCAGGTATGTCGGTAGAGCGACTTGCCGAGATAATGACAGGGGCTGTTGCTTCTACTTTTTCCCCATTGTCATTTATTATATAAACATTATTCGCAGCCATATCTTTTAAACAGAACGTTTTTTAGCGTATTTCGTAATTCGTCAGAAAAGTAAGAAGCTTGCTTTTTTTTGAGATTGCAAAAGCTATTTATAACCTTACGATTGTCCAACTTGTCTATTTCCTTGTAATAACGCGAATTTTTTCCTTTTCGTATTTCTCCAATGAACCAATCAAAATCTTCACGAATTTTCATTTGGCTGATTTGTGGAATATAATCCTTTACGTAGTCCCAAGCCTTGGGGTCTAAGCTAAAGTATTCATCGCTACTTTTTTTAGATACTCCAAGGGATGATACTACATTTGAGTTAGCGAACAAATCACCACTTTCTATATTATTACGACTTTCTCGTTTTACTTTTTTCTTGAATCCTAATCCTTTTTTGAAGTCGTTCTGCAGCTTTGTAGCTTTGCTCCAGAATTTTTCTTTGAACAAAGAATCTATGAGGGAGTCTATATTATTCACCTGCTCTAAAGTTTTTTTCAATTCTCCTAAAAGTTCTTTTCTGTTCTTTTGCCGATTCAATGTTTTCCAAGTTTGCAAGACATCTTCTTTCCATGATGCCATTTGGGTATTTACGACAGTATCTTTTGGAGTAGAATATGGATCGAAATCCAAGAGTTGAGCAGAATCGCCAAACAATTGTCCATAGATTTCTTTATAAACTTCTGCTATGTAAGATTTGTTGGAAAGCCCATATAGGTAATCTGTGAAATCACGAGTCATATTGGCAAAGCCGTGTAGCTCTCCATAAATTGCATAAGCGATACGATAATCAGATATCTGTTTATGTCTCATGAAAGAAAGCAAGGAATCCCATTCATTTCCTTTGGAAAGGACCGATGCCAAAGAGGCTATCAGCACATCATTCCAATTGAAGGAAGCTTCTTGTCCTCGAACATAGTGACGCACTTGGTTTAATTGTTGTTTCATGTCACTATCAGCCCATTTTTCGCCAAGCATATCTTTTGCTCTTTGAGTTATGGCATCAGATAGTTCGGCTTTGAATGTGCTTATTTTCCCATTAAAGTTTTTAGAAGCAAAAATCTCATTCACCCAAATCTTTAATAACGCTATGTCTTCTTCTTTCAGATTGGCGTTTTGCAATTTGTGAAGTTGGTTATTTGCTATAACAATTTCCTCATCTTTAACAGACAGGAGCTTTTGTTTATTCTCTTGTACATGAAGCTTCTGTTTTTCTCTTCCAAGCCAGTCAAGTGCGTATTGGCCATTGTCTGTTCCCATGATAGAGTCCATTATACTTGTGTTGTCAACTAAATCAGCACAAGTCCAACCATTACCTTTTAGCTTGTCTATAAACACATTCAAATTTACGTCTGGGCGACAAAAAATCTCTAACCCAGCCAAAGCTGGGGACTCTTTTTGAATTTCGTATAGCATTGCTTCCAACTTTGCTTTTTGAGCTATCGTTGGCATTTTGTCCTCGGAAGATACAATCGAAGAAAACAAGTCATTTATATCGGACAAGATACTGTAACGACGTACCCATTCTTTTGAAGTCGAAAGCAAAGCTCCGATGTAATAGCCATACAACAATCCCTTCATCTTATTGATAGTGATGTCGTTGCTAATGCTCTTAGTGTTAAGTTCTACTTCAATTTTAACCTGTGGAGGTTGGCACATATTAGGAAATTCTTGAACACGAAATTTCTTCCGATACAGGTTTACTAATTTTGTTTCCAAACTACTATCAGACATAGATAGAGTGGTACGTAACGTATTTTCGTCAAAGAAAATAAATGACGTATTCCATGGGTCTAAATAAATGGTATGGTCACAATAAAAAATTCCGTCCACATTGGTTAGGGCGTAATCTATATCTGTTTGCAACTCAATAAGCATAGGATGGTCTTCTATATCACTTTTTGGGCGAGAAAATACAAAAGGCTTCTCGTATAGGAGAGTTGCATTTTCTATTCCATTCTCAGGTATTGTCATCCAACGAGAATATCCAAAACCTCTTTGTCCATAAAAGGCTTTAGGAGACACACTTTCACTTGACAATATGTTATTGAAGTTGAAAGTAGAAGTTGGTATATATAATTTTTTCATCTTTCTAATTTTAAATATCTTCAATCTCTTCTGTTTCTTTTGTCATGTATAGATCAGCTGGTATATCTGTCATTACATCAGGTAGTTCTCCGCTATACATTACGTACAAATCTTTATAAGTACGAGTCATCGCTACATATAAAGATTTTCGGTTACAGTCTATATTTTTGACAAAATCCCATTTTTCTTCATATTCTTCCAGCAAAGGAAGAAATATCGTCTCAAATTGCAATCCCTTTGCACTATGATAGGTCATAACTTTCGGGTTAGTTGAGTTGAAGTTTAGATTGTCAACACTGCTTCGCCAGTCTGTTTTATCTTGGAAGCGCAATTCGCAATTAACCCCTAACTCTGTTAACATACGACCAAAAGCTTTTACCATATCATTATGGGGTAACAATATGGCAACATCTGTTAGGGAATTATTGGTAATAATTCTTTTTATTGCTAGAGCTTGTTCTTTTACAGTTGTATAATTCAGTAGATGAGGCTTGGAACGTTCTGCACTTCTATAAGTGCTTTCCTCAAACTCAGGTAGTTCTACTCCTATATGTTGGACAAATTTGGCGATAGGAATCGGCAAACGATAATTTCTATAGAGACTAAAATCTTTAGGCTTATTGCCTTTAGGAAGCAAATAGCCTATGTCTTCCAAAGGTAAGGTTTGCTTTAATCCCTCGTAGATTGATTGTGCTGTATCTCCAAAGAAAAAGAAATGTTTGTTTGTTGCTTGGATAAACTCACGTATTTCGTCTTCATCAAAATCTTGAATTTCATCAACGATTATATAATCTGCTGATGGGCAATTCAGTTTATTCTTCCAAAGCCAATGATAATAGAAAGGCTTAGATAATCCAAGTTCTTCACGGCCAGAGTTCATGTAATGGCACAAAGCTTTGGTGTAAACGATTATCTCATAATTGTCACCACGTTCTTTTTGAATTCTTTGAGCTTTGATTAATGCAAGAACAGACTTTCCACTTCCTGCGCAGCCCGATATTACGCATGATTTGTCCAAAGTTGCTGTTAGCACTTTTATTTGGTCGTCATCTAATTCCGACTCTTTTATCATCCAATCTTTTTTCATATCTATTGTTGTTTTATTTTATGATTAATCTCCATGCTACTTTACTTCTATCTTGTAAGCATTTAGAATGTGAGACTTTAAAACATTGATTGTACCCTTCGTTTCTCCCAACTATAAGGGCATGGGCTTCTTCAATGCCTTTGTCAAGCATTTGGGGAAGCCATTCTTGAGACACGCAATTGTAAGTTGTTACATCAAGCAATAGCATTAAGCCTCCAACGTTAAGCTTTGGCAAAAAGCATTTGCATATATAAGCATACGCATTGTCTTGTTCAAATCTTTCTTTCGTCACAAATTCACATACAGCCTTAAAAGTCAATATAATATCAAAATGTTCGTCAATAAGACGATCTATTAAGTTCAAATCGTAGAAGTCATCAATCTCGAAAGGAAAGACTTTGTATTCTACTTTAAATCTTAAGATTTCCTTATGTTTGTTCACGATAGATTCAAATAAGCGTAAGGCATGTTGGTTTCCGTCAAAGGCATAAATCGTTACCTTTTTGATTTTTGTCAGATTCTTATTTATGGATTCCAATAGCCCTATGGTTTCGCCTCCAGTTCCACAACAAAAGTCAAATATAGATAGGGTCTCTTTCTCATCCCATCCATTATTACCTTTACAAAACCAGTCTGACCAAATACAATATGCTTCTGTATAACTTCGAGGAAAATAAGTGCCAAGATAGTTCAACATGTCTTTCTTGTCCCAATCGATGACAGACATGTCTGAGTTTGAACGGCAAAATTTTGCATTCAAAGTTGAAAAAATATATTTATCAAGCCATTGGGGCAAACTAACACTTGTAACCATCCTATGACAACTTAAAAGCTGGCTACTATGGCTTATATATTATTATTGCGGTTGATACATACGAAAAAAGCGTAGAGCCATTCTGTCACTCGTTCCACAATCCGTAGGCTCTCGCATTGCCCTGTAAGTCGAAACGAGCAACGCCGAAAGCCCCACGCCAGTGTAAATATATAATCTATCCTCCCTACCAACGAATGCAAAATACATCCGAAGCCATTGAGAACTGTATATAATACACCTCATGAGGCGTTCTGCATTGCTTTGTTTTTGACTTACAGTTGAACTTGCGAGATTCACGGATTGTCAAAACCAAAGCGTACAAAAACGCCTTTTACCATTATGTATGTCTGCCCATCCTCCGCCCATAGGGACTTTCGGTATGGGATAGACAATGCAAAGATAATATTTTTGTCTCAAAATCAGCTATAATTAGCTGTTAAAACTATCTCTTATAGCCGAAATTAACATTATTAAATACAAATATGTCAAAGAAATCCACTTTTGTAAGATGTTTTTCCATAATGTTCATGTAATCTAATTCGCACATTTCTCGTGTCAAAATCAGAAGCTCTCTTCCACGCCATATAGCGGAATGTTTCGCATCCACTCTTGCTCCTTGTAGGGAGACATCGAGAAGCGGATGGCTCGTAGGTCAGGGTGGGCATCGATGAATGTCTTCAATGATTTGGAGCGGAGGTTTTCTTCTGCTTTCACTTCGATAGGGGTGACTTCTCCCTTGTGTTGGGCGAGGAAGTCTATCTCCAGCCTGGCATCCTCTCTGCTATAATAATAGGTAAAGATGTCTTGCTGGCAAAGCAACTGGCAAAGCACGTAGTTTTCGGTGAAAGCTCCCTTGCTTTCTACCATAGCCTTATTAGATATAAGCATCTGCGCTGGCTCCATCTCGCTCAGTGCGCCAAGTAGTCCTACGTCAAGCAGAAAGAGTTTGAAGGCAGTGAGATCTTCATAGAATTTCAAGGGTACTCCCACTTCTCGCACTCGTGGTATGCGATAGGTTAAGCCTGCATCCACAAGCCATTGTATCGCCATCTCGAAATCCTTGGCTCTTGCACCAGTCCTCAGCGCTCCATATACAAACTTCTTGTTCTCCTTGGCAAGCTGGGATGGGATGGATTGCCACACCATGCTGATGCGGGTTGCCTCGGTGGGGCTTACGTGCTTGCTCATGTCGCTGCGATAAACGAAGAGGATATTGTTTTGTACCTGTCTCACCAGATTGGCGTCGTTTGTGGCAAGATAGGTCTTCACCGCCTCGGGCATGCCTCCTACAAAATAGTATTCTCTTAGTATCTTGGTGAACTTTTCGTGCAGCATGGTAATTGTTTGCCAGTCTCGACTTTGCAAGATTTGAAGCATCTGCTCCTCACCCTTTGCCATTAGGAACTCCTCAAACGACATGGGATACAATCGGATGATGTCCACCTTGCCCACTGGGGCTGATTCGCCTTGGTGCAAAGCCACGCCAAGCAACGAACCTGCTACAGCAACATGATACTCTGGGGCGTTTTCGCAGAAATACTTCAAGGAAGATAACCCCTTGTGTAGTTCCTGGATTTCGTCGAGGATGATGAGGGTCTTGCCTGGAATGATGGGCTGTTTGGTGATGGCCCCAATTACCATCAACACTCGCTTCATGTCATAATCCTCCTTGAAGATGTTGGATATCTCGGAATTGCCATCGCAGTTGATGTAAGCCACGTGTTCGTATTCCTGTCGTCCAAATTCGTTGAGGATATATGTCTTGCCCACTTGTCGAGCTCCCGACAAGATTAAGGGCTTGCGTAAGGGGCTGTTCTTCCATGCCTTGAGCTGTTTTATAATCGTTCGTTTCATGTTTGTGTCTCTTGAATAGTGATTCAAAATGTTTTAAATATTTGTATATCAGATGGCTTTCTTGCATTCTGAAATGCAATCTGTGTGCAAAGATACATTTTTCTCAACGAACTTCCAAATAAATATCACACTTTTTTACACGAACTTTTAGTCAATAGATACATTTTTCTACACGAACTTTTCGGTTCTACCCGCACTTTTTTACACGAACTTTGAATCATCTTGTCATCATTTGTAGATTGTCTTTTCCACAACATCTGTAATAAGGTGACAATAATCAGAGATTTGGTTACATCGTTTTCCCTCAATTTCCCTCAAATGGCCTTCCAATGTGCATGATGGCAAACCTCTGCTCGTCATCACCAGCGAGGCTTGTGCCAAGGAATATCTCGATGCTTGCACGGCTCAGCATATCTCTTGGATTGCGGTGGGTGAGAAACGTACCGACCTTGCCAAGGCGGTGGATATGCTCAACACCGAGTTTGGTGTCAACCGCATGGCGGTAGTGGGAGGTGGACACATCAATGGTGCCTTCTTGGAGGTAGGATTGCTCGACGAGGCAAGCGTAAGGTTGGTTGAAAATAGGTAAATCCCCTTGTCCACGATTATGGTTGGGCAAGGGGATTTTTGCGCTTCTTCCACGGCTTGACAACTGATAGGACGATGATATAAGGGTACTTCTATAAATTAATAAAATTGTGTTGGCAGAGTTTCGCTAGTCAAT
>ERZ808259.282-NODE-282-length-26405-cov-10.482087_pt1 | contig 26405 bp, 12 predicted proteins | sample MGYA00521279_ERZ808259 | MGnify/ENA primary metagenome ERZ808259 (study PRJEB31516, sample SAMN03275586) | gut metagenome | biome: mammalia-associated habitat; material: feces | host: Papio cynocephalus | place: Kenya | collected 2012-07-27 ... | reverse complement strand
TGAAGAGTGAAGAGTGAAGAGTGAAGAGTGAAGAGTGAAGAGTGAAGAGTGAAGAGTGAAGAATTCAAATGCTTTTGGGCTTGAAGCTCTTGATGGCATTCTTTGGATCATAGAAAACAAGAATTTTAAAAATAAGAGAGAATATGGAAGCAATCAACGATTTTTTCACAGCGTTTAGCTCATTCCTTTGGGGATGGCCTATGATTATCCTCTTGTTGGGAACACATATCTTCCTGACCATCCGTCTGCGCTTTCCGCAGCGCAAGATATTCAAGGCCATCAAACTGTCTGTCAAAAAAGACAAGAATGCCACGGGTGACGTATCGCAGTTTGGTGCCCTGGCAACTGCCTTGGCAGCAACCATCGGAACGGGTAACATCATCGGTGTGGCTACGGCGATAGCCCTGGGTGGTCCGGGAGCCGTGCTCTGGTGCTGGCTGACAGGTGTCTTCGGCATCTCGACCAAGTATGCGGAGGGATTGCTCGCCGTGAAATATCGTGTGAAGACCAAGCGTGGCAGAATGTTGGGTGGTCCGATGTATGCCCTGGAGAAGGGATTGGGCTGGAAGTGGCTCGCCATCCTCTTCGCCCTCTTCGCCGCCCTCGCCTCCTTCGGCATCGGCAGCACCGTACAGGCCAACGCCATCTCCTCGTTGGTGGAAAACCAGTATGGCATCTCTCCATACATCACGGGTGGCATCGTCACTGCCTTGGGCGCCGCCGTCATCATCGGTGGCGTGAAGACCATCTCCAAGGTTTGCGGTATGTTGGTTCCGTTCATGGCACTCTTTTATGTGCTCGGTTGCATCTATATCCTCATCGTCAACCATGCCTACCTGATGCCAGCCATCCATGTCATCCTCGACTCAGCCTTCACGACCAAGGCAGCAGGCGGCGGTTTCGCAGGCAGCACCCTCATGATGGCAGCACGCTATGGTATCGCCCGCGGCTTGTTCTCCAACGAGTCGGGTTTGGGTTCCGCCCCTATTGTAGCGGCAGCGGCACAGACTCGCAACCCGGTGCGCCAAGCCTTGGTTTCCTCCACGGGAACCTTCTGGGACACCGTCATCATCTGTGCCTTGACGGGTCTTGTGATAACCTCCAGCATCATCGCCTACCCAGACATCGACTACCATGACGGTGCAGCCTTGACCAAGCAGGCATTCAGCAAGATACCATACATCGGAGCACCACTCCTCACCTTCGGTTTGGCGACCTTCGCTTTCAGCACGACCCTCGGATGGAGCTATTATGGAGAGCGATGCGTGGAATACCTCAAGGGCAAGAAGTGGATGCTCTGCTATCGTGTGCTCTATATCGTGAGCATCTTCGTGGGTAGTGTCATCAGCCTCGGATTGGTATGGAACATCGCCGACTGCATGAACGCCCTCATGGCCATCCCGAACCTCGTGTCCCTACTCTGCCTCAGTGGCATCATCGTGCATGAGACAAGGAAGTATCTCTGGCGAGACCGTCTCGACAGGGACATGGAGGAAAACGAACTGGAAGAAGTGGAAAACTAAAGAAAGTTGAGGGTGTGCCATAAGTCCTATTAACAGCAAAAAAGGACGGGCTGAAAGCCCAAAAGCACCAAGCCCAGGGCAACGCCCTGGGTAATAATCATATTAGCAAAGTCGCCCTGTAAGGGCAAAAGCATCCCATATCCAATGCTTTTGCCCTTACAGGGCGACTTTTTGGGGGGCATATAACCCAGGGCGTTGCCCTGGGCTTGATGCAGATTGCCCTTTCAGGGCGCATTTGGTATGACTTATGACACGCCCTCGTAATCCGTGACTAATATATTGAAAAGAAATCGCCCCGATTGCATCACGCAGTCGGGGCGATTCTCTTTTTACTAAATCAACAAAAACTAATAAAATTTTATTCAACCTAAAATCACTCTTCTTACCGAAGAACTAAACCTAGAGTCATTCATCTATTTTTACCTATACATACTTATATGAAAAACCAAAACTGCATGAAACAAAAAACTTTTGTAACAATGTATGCATGAATCCTGTTTTTTTCTAATGCAAAGATACGACGAATTTCTCTAAGATGAATAAAAACAATTAGTATTTCTTGCATAAAACGTGAGCAAACGTTTGCACAATCGATATTGTCGCAAGCATTTGCACATCAATCATTTGCATATTGTAAATGCTTCATCGAATGTCCGCCCCACGTGGTATCATCCACATATTGGAAACCGAGTTGGGTATAAAGAGCCTCAGCACGAGGATTTCCCTTATCGACCAACAAGCCAACGGCAGGCAATCCCAATTCCTTACCTTTGGCGATGGCAGCTTGCAACAATTGCTTGGCAAAGCCCTTGCCACGGAAATTGGAAGAGACAGCAAGGCTGTCGATATAAAACTCGCCCTCTTGAGTCTCTGCAGCCATTCCCGAGTAGTCCATGCCAAATTTACGCAAAGCCCCCTCGATGAAACGACTGCGCAGATGATGAAGTTTTCCACCGTCATACGCCACGCAGACACCTGCCAAGATACCGCTGGATGTCACGGCTACCAAGGTGTTGCGATAACTGTATTGGCTATCCTCCATCTCCACGAGCGAGGTCATCAGATTGTGAAAATCCACCAATGTATGTTTAGGCCCAGCAAAGTTCTGGCAACACTCAGCGTTCATCGCCTCCATGATAAGCGATGCGATGTGAGAAGCCTGGTCTGGCGTTGCTTTTTCTATTGTAATCTTCATAATGAGTGCAAAGATAAGCAAAATAACCAAGACAAAAGAATTTTGCCTTAGTTATTTTGCAATTATCTGATAAGAATTACTTCTTGATTGGATATTTTTTACTTCTTGACAACCTGAATCTCGGCATCGCCTGGCTGATAGAGATAGCCCACACACTGAGTGGCATCGACCTTGAATGGTTTCCAAGTCAGCTTATCCCACTGTATCTTGTCGGTACTCTGAGCCACTGGTACCTGAGGTATCAAACTGCCATCCTTGACCAAGATAACGCAAGGCAAAGGCTGGCTCACATTGCCAACAGCAGCCACCTCAGATGCTGTTGGGACAGTTATCGTCTGGTAGCCACCCTCATACACCTTGCCACTCTGATAGTCTATCCACTTGCCCTTCGGCAAATAAACGGTACGCTCCGTTCCACTCTCCAAGAGCGGAGCCACAAGTATCTGCGAACCATACATATACTCATCCTCCACGAGCCAAGCTCCTGCGTCGTGCGGGAACTCCACGAAGAGCGCACGCACCATCGGCAATCCCTTCTCGGAGCAATCCTTCGCCTGCGCATAGACGTATGGCATCAACTGATACTTCATCTCGGCATTGGCACGGAAGGCATCGGTGAAGTCCTTGCTTATCAACCACGGTTCTGTAGGAGGTGCTCCATGGGCACGGGTATGAGAACTCAAGAAGCCAAATGGCAACCAACGGCGATAGAGGTCATCGGGACTCTGGGTGACAAAGCCGCCCATGTCATGACTCCAGAACGAGAATCCACTCAAGCCGAAACTCAAGCCACCTCGCAAGTCGCCCAACATACCGACACTTCCCACCTCATTGGTGGCTGCGTCACCACCCCAGTGAAGAGGATAACGCTGGCTTCCAGCCCATGCGCTGCGAGCCCAGATGACACCTTCGTTCGCTGGAGAGTTTGCCTTCACGGCCTCCCAAAGAGCCTTGTTGTAGCGCAAAGGATAGAGATTGTGCTCGTAGAATCCTGTCTTGCCACTGGCATAGAGGCCATCGTAAGGAGCCGCCTCGCCGAAATCGCACTTGATGACACTCACACCTTGCTTGATGAGGTTGGCTATCTTGCCCTGATACCAACTTACGGTCTTCGGATTGCTCAGGTCGAGCACCGCATCCTCGTAGTTTAATGTGCCATTGCCATTGCGCACAGCCATGCCGCCATCCACCAACTCCTGGAAGTAACGGTTCTTTGGTGTGAAGTAAGGCAACTGCCAGAGACAGGTGTGGAAGCCATCCTTCTTCAGGGTCTTCAACATTCCCACAGGGTCTTTGAAACGATCCTTGGCAAACTCGTAGTCGCATTGCCAATCCACGCCAAACCAACCGGTATCGAAATGGATGACATCGGAAGGTATCTTGTTGGCACGCAACTGATGGGCGATTTCCAATCCTTCCTTCTGTGAGAAGTAGGAGATGCGACTCATCCATGTGCCGAAAGTCCAGAGAGGCAACATCGGCGACTTGCCCGTCACGTTGGTATATTCATTGAGTATCTCCTTCGGTTCACCGAAGAAGACGAAGAAGTCCATCGTCTCATCGCCCATGAAGAGACGCTGCGCACCGATGTAACTGGCTCCGAAGTCTGCGGTGGTCGGTGCCGAAGTGTGCATGAAGAAGCCATAGCCACGATTGGAGAAATAGAAAGGCACAGGCTTGTACATGCCATCGGTCTCAGGCCCCTGAGGATCGACCACGGAGATGTTCACCTTCTGTCCCACCTTGTTGAGCGAGGTGAAACTCTCACCGCATCCATAGATACGTTCGCCCGGCGAGAGCATGAACACAGGGTTGATGCTACGGGAGTTGTCGGAGCCACGCTTGATGAAGTTGAACGGCAGCAACTTGACCTGCGTACTATCGTTGTCGATGATATGTCGAGTCTGAGTCAATATCTTACCCTTGGCATCACGAAGTATCAGTCGGAAAGGATATTTCTGGATTTCGAGCTCACCATTCTTGTTTTTGTAGATGATGCTATTGCCCGAGGCAGTGGTGTTCCATCGTCCGCGACCGATACGAGCATGGTCATTCCCCACATTTTCAGCTATGAACTCTGGCGAGAACATCGGGTCTGCTGCATCGTCCATCTTCGGACGGATAGGCGAAGTGAAGAGCGTGACACGCAAGGTACGGTCATCTATCTTCTGCACCTTGATGCCGAGATTTGGGTCGTTGTCGTACTGGGTGTCGGGGAAGTCGAGCATCTTCATCCTCACAGGCCAATATCCGTTGAGATTGAAAGCTTGGCGAGGAGCCAGTCGATACCGTTTCCAGTTGAGCAATCCCTCGCCCTTGTTCAAGTCAAAGCCCGTGATACTATCCGCCAAGAAATAAGTATTGGCAAGATCGGAGAAGTCGCCCGACATATCGGGAGCTTGGCATTGGAGATACTCTATGCCATTGTTGGTTTTCAGTTGTGCCTGAACGATGGTGACAGCACCAAGGGCACAACAAGTCAAAAATAGTTTTTTCATATTGCGACGGTTTATATTTTTGCTTACGATTTCTAGTTGCTTACGATTTCTAGTTATATAGTCTAATATACTGCTTCTAGTTATATAGTCTAATATACTGCTGCAAAAATAAAACAAATATCGCAAAGTTGCAAACCTTTCCTACAGGAAAGTACGAGTGGATTAACAAAAGAAGCATACTTTTAAACATATCATGGCGTTAGCCTCTGTGTAATTTCCTTGCGCCAAGCCGCAGGAGTCATTCCCTCGATGCGAGAGAACACCTTGGAGAAGTAGGACGAGGACGAGAACCCCGAGTGGAAAGCCACTTCCTCCTGCTTCACATTCGGGTTGGCCTTCATGTAGCTCTTGGCTTCCTCCAAGCGCAACTGGGTAATCCACGCACTGAAGTTGACGCCATACTTGCGGTTGATGTAGCGAGACATATAGAGTTTGTTGGTTCCCATTGCAGCCGCCATGTCATCTATCGTCAATTGGGAAGCCAAGTATTTCTTGTCATCGAGCCAACGCAAGACATGCTCGCCGAAGAGTTGCTCGTAATTGTCGATACTGCAGGTTTTCTGCTCCTCCTCTTGGGTCTCAATCCTATCCGTCTCCTTCACCTCCGCCAGGTTCAGTTTGCCATACAACTGGGCATAGTTCATGAAACTGATGGCAATGTAGAGGTTGGCAGAGACCACATAAATCTGGAAGAGATAATTGTAGATAATGCCGAAGAGCAAGGATGCAAAGCTGAGAATCCCCGTGAGGATGATAAAGAACAGGCTCTTCTTAGTCCAAAACATATACAACTGCATATCCTCGGCGAAGTAATCGTCGAGTTTCTTCCTTTTCTCATTATAAAGATAATAGAAGCGATGCAAAAAGATGACAACTTGCACGAAGAAAGCCAAGAAAGGCAAAACACCAATCCAAGAGCTTGCCTTGCCAAACACCCGCAACACCGACAAGACCATCAAGGCTGAAGATACCAAGAAAATAGCCCAGTCCTTAAGGACCTTTCGCCACGTCATACATTTTTCGTTGACCAAATAGTAGAAAGTATAACAGAAGAATACGGCTTCCAAATAGAAAAACATGAAATCAATGCACTTGACCAAAGGATTGAGCATCGTCCAGTCGTTCGCACTGGAGACATTCAACCAAGCCAAGAGATTCAAAGCCATGATGAAGAAAGTGGTAGTCAAGCATCTCTTCGCATTGCGATAAGGAGCATATTCTGCCGTTGTGGGCACTTTCCAAAAGGACAAAACAACCCCCATGGCTAAATAGACAGCGCAAACGCACTGTATCAACACATAGAAATAATGTTCTAAAGAATCCATCATAACTACAAAAACTATACTTAACTACTTTATTACACTTGCGAATGACACTTGGCACATGCCTTCTTTTACTCGCTGCAAAATTACAAAAAAAATATAACTAAAAGCTACAAGCACCCCAAAAAGCAACAATATTCACAAATTTTTCATGTTTTCTGTTGCCTTTTTCTGTTTTTACAAGTGAAAAAGGAGAAAATTTTCGTTTTTACAAATCTATCTTGACGAAAATCTATACTTTTGTGATACCATTTACAAATCAATAGATATGAGTGAAAACTAAGCGCTGTAAATTAAAACAAGATGATCAATAAGAAAAGTAATAATTTAAAGCAATAATTATAAGTAAAAGATGAGAACAGACGTGAACGTCTGCCTATGAAAACAAAAAAAGACGCATCACATTTTCGTAGCGATACGAGAAAGTGATGCGCTTTATCATTCAAGGTATTGTTTTTATCGTTCAAAAAATACCATTTATCGTTCAAAAAGCAACAATGAAATTCAACAATTCATTAAATATCGGAAATATTTTTATTTTTGCAACGATTTTATCCAAAACTCTTTTACCTTTGCACCAGAAAAATCTCAAAGCGTTAACATATCGCTAAGTAAAAGCGAGACTAAGCATCGATAAGATACACATATAAAACTTTCACATATTATCCAAACTTTAAGTAAGAACTCTTTAATTTAGTAAAAAGATGATGAGACAATGCAGACTATTCAAAGAAGCAATTAGTACGAGACTAACATTGCTATTTACTTTCATCGCGCTGATAATATTCCTAATAGATGGATGTTTGCAAGCGCAAGCACAGACTTCCACCTTGGAAGCCAGTATTGATGACCTCGAAACATTGACAGGATGTAGTGAAACACAGGTAAAAGCCGCTGCCATCAGCGACCAAACCTTCCCAACCGACGACAAGAGTAAGATTTTCTTTCTCTACAATGTCAAGACTGGATTATTGCTCAATGCAGGTGGTTATTGGGGAACACACGTCTCCCTCCAGGAGTATGGTATGCCCCTATGGATACACTTGGACAGCGACCAATGGATTCATCTGGCACAAAAGTTTGATAAAAGTGATGCTGGACAGGAAGAAGGCAACTACCTGGAGTACGAAACCACAGGAAACAAAGACGAGGATAAAGGTGTGTATGTAGATAGAGGCTACCTATATACATATTCTAATAACTCCCATTCTTATGGTTCTCATAGTTCTTATGGCTCCTATACCACAAGCACCATCGTGAAGAGAGGTTGGAAAATGGAGGCTGTTTCTGGCAAAACAAACACCTACAAGCTCTACACCTATCTCAACAACTCGTCTTCCCCTACCACATCCGCCAGCTTTGGCACGACCAAGTATTATCTCATCGCTGCCAAGGAACAAGGCGACGTGGATAAAAACTGCGGTGCCGTGGTTGAAGGAAGCAGTGACATCGCCGAAGGAAGTGACGAATGGAGATTCATCTCCTACCAACAGATCTTTGAGTTGCAAGACAAGAAGACTGAAAACATCGTCAACTCGCTCGACCTGACCTTCCGTCTGCAATGCCCAGGCTTCAATCGTGAAAATGGCGCACTCAGCAATTGGAAGACTTACAAGTATGGCGGCAAGGGACAGATTCGCTTCGGACTGGAACATTATTATAAATCGACAGACAGCAACGGAAACATCGGTTCCACCTACACCGATGACTTCGCCAACAAAACCATCAGCAGTTACACCTTCCCTGATGGTACGTCTGCCAAGACCTTTACAGAGCATGGTGACTACGAGCGTTATTGCGGCAAATATTATTGCGCCGATGTCAAGGATTCCCATGGAGCCATCTATCAAGACATAACAGTAAGTCATGGCGGCGCATACGTAGTAGAGTGCAAAGGATTCTCCACCACGACCAAGGCGAAACTCTTTGCGGTAATGCTCAATTCAGATGGTTCCAGCAACAAAAAGACACTCCATGCCACCATTCTCGGTCAGACTGCGTATATGTCTGAGGCGGAAAAGACAGCCCTGCACGTGGAGGCACAAAACATGGACTATGCCGCCAAGGAGTTTTATGGCAACCACAAATACATCAGCAGTGTATTGGTACAAGTGCCTGAAGGAGGCGGTACCATCCGCTTCGGCATCGAAATCGGTTCTGAAAACGACAAAGAGCCTACCACATCAGACGAATGGACGGTGTTCGATGACTTCCGTCTCCTTTACACCAGCAAGACAACCGACGGTGACTTAGTTCTTGACGAGCTCAGAGACAACCTGGACTACTTGAAAGATTGTTCCAATACTTACAAGAGCGTGACGCTCCATCTGAGAAAGAAATTCGACAAGGACAAGTGGAATGGTTTCACACTGCCTGTCAATCTGACCAGAGACCAACTGACCCAAGCTTTCGGTCCTAACGTGAAGTTGGCGAAACTGGCAAAGTTGACCGATACTGAGATACAGTTCGAAAGCGTGGATATGGACAAGGCTGGCAACAATGAAGTTGTGATGAAGGCCTATCTGCCTTACATCATCTTCCCTACTAAGCACTTGGAATTGGAGCAGACACCTGCCTACACAGCCTTGCTCAGCACAACGGGCAACACAGAAACCAAGGACGTGCATGTCACCATCGCCAAGAATCACATCGACATTCCAAATGTCACCATGGCAACCAACAGTGAGAACAAGAACGACCTCAGTTCCATGAATACCAGCAACTGGACAACCAACAGTAGTATCGCTGTAGATGGAACAGGCACTCCTTTCATCCAAGGCAACGGAAAGATGACTGCATACGGCACTTTTGCTCGTACCTTCGGCGAAGCAAATCAGGAAACAACCGAGAGCGACGATAAATTCGGAGAATGGGAATTTACCGAAGGCACCAAATCAACCATCATTGATGGTCGCAGCGACTTGAAAGGCTGTTACTTCTTTGCAAATGGAAATATGTACTATTCTGCCACACGAGCTAGAGGTCTGAGAGGTTTCAGCGTATGGTTTGCACCAGAAACGACAGTTGGAGCCTCAGCCAAGGTCACTACTTTCCTTGATGGCGTTGCATTGAATGAGACTACGGGCATCAACTCTGTAAGTTACAGTTCGCAAGAGACCAAGATAGAGAAGTTCGCCCATGGCATCTACAGTCTGAATGGACAACTCATCAGCCAGAGCCAGTCCCTAGATGGTCTTCCTAACGGCATCTATATCGTCAACGGAAAGAAAGTCTTGAAGAAATAGTCTTGTGAAAACAAGATTATTTCTACAACAAGACTCATAGGAACACAGGACAAATAAAAATAGGTCAAATTGGATAATAGTACAATTTGACTAAATCGGATAACGGATTATTAAATACTCAAAATCAGTAAAAGATGAAAAAGATTTATACTAGACCCAACATTACAATGGTCAACATAGAAACAAGCAGTTTTATCGCTGCGTCACCCAATTTACAATGGGTTGTAAAAGAAAAAGTAGATGACGAGACTGAAGACCCTTTCGATTTCGGACCCATCAACATAGACAAGGGCGAGGGTAATTATCCAAAAGACTACGACCCTTGGAATTCAGAAAATTGGTAAAGGACAATCGGCACAATGCCAACCTGTATTAATCTTTGTTAATACGCCCTGAAAGGGCAAAAGCTCCAAGCCCAGGGCAACACCCTGGGTAATGATAACACCCAGTAAAGCCGCCCTGAAAGGGCAAAAGCTCCAAGCCCAGGGCAACACCCTGGGTAATGATAACACCCAGTAAAGCCGCCCTGAAGGGGCAGAAGCTCCAAGCCCAGGGCAACACCCTGGGTAATGATAACATCCAGTAAAGCCGCCCTGAAGGGGCAGAAGCTCCAAGCCCAGGGCAACACCCTGGGTAATGATAACATCCAGTAATGTCGCCCTGAAAGGGCAAAAGCATTGATAACGACCTGCTTTTGCCCTTTCAGGGCGACATTATTGTTTGACGTTTAGCCCCAGGGCGTTGCCCTGGGCTTGGAGCTTCTGCCCTTTCAGGGCGTAGGGGGGTAAACTGCTTGCATTCACTCCTATGACTTCATTGAAATCAAACTTCTCATTCATAAAAAACAACAGCCTCATTCCTAGAAATCAAACTTCTCATTCCTAAAAATCAACAGCTTCATTCCTAGAATTCAATCTTCGCTTCTTTCAAATCGACAGCCTTGGCTGTCAAGATGCCCTTGCCTTTCAAAACGACGAGACACTTGCCGAAGAACGCCTTGCGATTATCGGCCTTGAAACGCTCAAGGGAAGTTTGGCATCCATTATCGACTCCAATAAACTGAGGGGTAACGAAATTAGATGTACATTTCTCTCCCACTCTACATTTCTCCCCTGCCTTCTGATTTTCGGCATTCTTTTGCAAGGAGAAGAAGACTTGATTCTCTGCATTCGGACAGAGGTTGCCATCCTTATCCACGACATCGACTTCCACGAATGTCGTAGGCACGCCATCCAAGTCAGCATTGCTCTGATAAGTCTTCTTCAAGACGATATGGTCAGGGGCTCCTGCAGTCTTGATGACTTGCTCACCCACTTGTTTACCATCCTTGCGAGCTACCACTTTCACTTCTCCAGGTTCGAAAGCGACACGCCACATCACATGATACTCAGTACTCTTGTCAAAAGCCGTACCAACGTTGATGGTCTTTCCATCTTCCGCCTTCCGTGCCTCAGGCACATACTCCTTCTTCTTGCGAACGCCTTGGCTCTTTCCATTCACGAAGAGTTCCACCTCGTCGGCATGATTGAAATAGCACCACATATCAATGGTCTGTCCAGGAATCCAGTTCCAATGAGGGAAGAGATGGAGTACGTCCTTGTTCGCCCACTCACTTTGATACATATAATAGGTGTCCTTCGGGAAACCCGCCAAGTCGATGATGCCGAAGTAACTGCTTCGGGCAGGATAAGCGTAAGGGGTAGGTTCGCCGATATAGTCGAAACCAGTCCAGATAAACTGACCACCCACGAAATCGTTGTGCTTCACCACATCCCAAGTCTCCTCGTGCGTGCTACTCCAAGAAGCATGCATATTGTCGTATGCAGAGCATTTGAAGGTAGGGTCTGTATAAGGAAGCCACCACTCTACCGGTGCCTTGTAGATGCTATCGCTTGGCATAATATAGAAGCCTCGGGTCTGCAAAGCCGACACACTCTCGGAGAAGATGAATGGTTTGTTAGGGAAATTCTTTGGCACATCCTTCACCCACTGATGATGGTAGTTGAATCCGATGACATCCAAGGCTCCACTTTTGAAGAGATGATTCTTCGGGGCAGGTTCGTTGCAACCAGCAGTCACTGGTCGAGCGCCCCATGGGTCATATTCCTTAACAAGCTCTGCCAAATGCCGAGTAAGGAGTGAGTTGACGCTGAGTTCGTCGCCATGTGCCAAGGAGGAGGCATCATGCCCGGCATTCAAAATCAAGTTGGCTTGTTCCAAAGTCAACGTATCGGCAGCGGCATCCGACCACTGTTCGAGTACCTCGTTGCCGATGCTCCACATGATGACGCTTGGATGATTGCGGTCGCGCTTCACCAAGTCTATGAGGTCGCGCTTGTGCCACTCGTCGAAGAAACGGGCATAGTCGCCGTTCGACTTCTTGCGCCTCCACATATCGAAGCTCTCATCCATGACCAAGAATCCCATCGAGTCACACATATTCAAGAGTTCTGGGGCAGGTGGATTATGACTGCTTCGGATGGCATTAACGCCCATATCTCGAAGGATAGTAAGCTTGCGGTGCATCGCCGCCTCGCTCAATGCCGCGCCGAGACATCCGAAGTCATGATGCTCGCACACACCATTGATTTTCATATTCTTGCCATTGAGGAAGAAACCTTTCTGGGCATCAAACTTGACATCACGGAAACCGACTTGCGTAGTTTCTGTATCCACCACCTTGTTATTCACCAAGAGTTCACTCTTCACAGTATAGAGATACCCCTTTCCGATATTCCAAAGATGAGGGTTTGACACCTTCAAAGTCTGTTCGATAGAGTTTTTCTTCTCGGCGACACCTTGGATTTTCTGCCCAGCATTGCCTTCGCTCTTCTGACCAGCATAAGCAGAATTCTTGGCAACGACCTTGCCTGAAGCATCCAGCACAGTATTCCTAACGACGACTTTCTCCTTGCCCTTTCCATTCAGAACATACTCGACCTGAATTTTGACATCGCCTTGCGGAGTGGTACTTACATATTGTCCCCACTGAGGGATGTAAGCACTTTTCATGTTCTTGGTGAGCCACACATGGCGATAGATGCCACACCCCGAATACCAACGGCTGTTCGGTTGGTCGCTGTTATCGACCTTCACGGCAATCACATTGTCGCCCTTCTTATTAATATAAGGTGTAAGGTCATACTCGAAAGTACTATATCCGTATGGGCGAGTACCCAACTTATGTCCATTGATATAGACGGTGGAGTTCATATAGACACCATCGAAAGTGATGGTATATCTATCATACTTCTCCTTCGGATTGACCGTAAAGTGCTTACGATACCAGCCGATACCACCAGGAAGCGCACCGCCACCGGCACCCGATGGATTGCTGGGCGAGAAGTCGCCCTCTATCGCCCAGTCGTGTGGCAGATTGAGTTTTCTCCAAGCCATGTCGGAATAAGCATTCATCTCCATTCCTGCCGAATCGGCTAGATTGAAAAGCCAGCCTTTGTCGAAGAGTTGACGCTCACGGGCACTCATCGGGAGAACGGCGAGAGCAAGAAGTACTGATGTTAAATATTTTCTCATTATTTTTATGGGTTTTATCAGGAATCTTTCGTTATTCCCTGGCGAAGGAAAAATAGCTCCCTGCCCAAGGAAGAATTTTTATCTGCGCAGAAAATAATTTTTTCCTGCGCAGATAAAAATGAAACTACTTAGAGATAGAAAAATAGCCCTCTCTGCCAGATTGATATTTCAAAGAGACAAAAAGGGCTTGGTATGTAAAAAATTATTTCAGTTTTATAGTGACAGCCTGACCCGCATATTTCACCATCTTTCCCTTAGGAGCCTTGGCGAGACTGATGCCTTGCTGGTTGTTGCCACAGACAAGTACCACATTGAAGCGACGCTTCTGGAGCATACCATCGAAAGAACCCTTGCGAGCACCGATGGTCAAAGTCTTCTGAGCATCGTTATACTGGATATCGATGGTACTGTACTTGCCCTTCTCGTAGTTGTAGTTGGTACCCTCGTCCTCGTAGATAGTAAACTCGCCGTCCTTGCCAGCATACACATAGAGGTCGATAAGCTCCGGCTTCTTCTGGTCGCTCCACTCCATCTCTGGTCCTACAGGAAGGATGGCTCCTTCTGGTACGAAGACTGGAATCTTCTCGTAAGGAGCATCTGCCACGATGGTCTGACCACCAGCATAATGCTTGCCAGTATAGAAGTCGTACCAGCCCTTCTGCTTCGGGAGATAGACGTTGCGGCTGTACTTCTGATACTCGCCCACAGGACAAGCCATCAAGGCTGAGCCGAACATCCACTGGTCCTTGATGTCGTAGATCTTGTCATCTCCATTGAAATCCATCACCAAACCACGCATCATCGTGTAGTCCTTGAAGTGAACCATACCTGTCATACTATAGAGGTAAGGCATCAGACGATAACGCAACTTGTCGTAATAAACGATGCTCTTGTAAGCAGGATGGTCGGCAGGAGCGATATTCCAAACCTCACGTGTCGGCCACTGACCGTGGGTACGGTAGAGAGGTACGAAACAACCAAACTCATTCCAACGAGCCTGCAGCTCACGCCACTCCTTCAAGTCAGCGTTTTCCTTACCAGTCTTGTCAAACTCCTGTTGAGCAGCCACATAACGGTTCTCCACACAGAAGCCACCCTGGTCCATGCCCCAGAAAGGAAGACCCGCCATCGAGTAGTTCAAGCCCGCCGTCATCTGTGCACGCATATCCTCCCAACGGGTAGCGATGTCGCCCGACCAGGTAGCAGTGCTGTAACGCTGTTCGCCAGCGAAGCCCGAACGAGTCAAGAGGAAGACGCGCTGGTTAGGGTTCACGCTGCGCTGACCATTGTAGATAGCATCGGCATTGACGATGCTATACGCATTGAAGTACTCTGTGGATGTACCGAGGGCGGTAGGACCTGAGAGTGCCTTGCGATACCACATCGGGGTACAGTCGCGCACATTTGGTTCGGAGGCATCCATCCACCAGGCATCGATACCAAACTTATATTTGCTATAGAGATTCTCGTCCATCTGACGCCAGAACATCTTTCTTGCGCCATCGGAATAAGCGTCATAGAAGGAGCCACGGTAGCCAAGCCAGTCGTGGATGTCATCCTTGATAGCCTGGTGATACATCCACCCCTTGCTGTCGAGTTCCTTGTAATTCTTCACCGTGTCATAGAACTTAGGCCATACGGAAATCATGAAACGACCGTTCATGGCGTGTACGCTGTCAAGCATCGCCTGTGGGTTTGGATAACGAGACTTCTCGAAGTTATGGCATCCCCATGCGTCGATAGGCCAGTAGTTCCAGTCCTGCACGATGTTATCCACAGGAATATGAAGGTCACGGAACTTCTTCAGATTCTCCTCGATGTCCTGGCTGCTCTGATAACGCTCACGACTCTGCCAGAAGCCCAAAGCCCACTTCGGATAGACGGAAGCCTTGCCTGTCAGGGTGCGATAGCCGCTGATAACTTCGTCGAGATTCTGACCAGCGATGAAGTAGTAGTCCATATCTGGTGACATCTCGCTCCAGATACTCAACTGGTTTTTCTCTGCCTCCGAACGAGGTGCAGCCACTCGAAGTCCACAGTAGGAGACATCGCCATCTGGTTGCCACTCGATGCGGATTGGCGTCTTCACACCTTGCTTAATAGGGGCATCAAACTTATAGGAATTAGGATTCCATGCGGTACGCCAACGCTCAGGTACGACGAGTTTGCCGTCGATGTAGATCTTCATATAGCCCGCATAGTAGAGGATAAACTGATAGAAGCTGTTGGTCGGAGCTTCCACATATCCCTCATATACCACCTTCGAGCCATTCAAGGCGAAGCCCTGAGGCAAGTTTTGGATACCGCCCTTGTCGGTCTGCTTGCAGATTTCCGAGCCATCAGGCATGGCATATTCGAAGTAGATGCTATCTTCGCCACGTACTATCTTCTGTCCATTCTTATCTACATAAGTACCCGTGAGCTGTCCTTCCTTTCCGTCCTTGTCATAGAGTTTGAAGGCACGGTTGAGCTGGAGGTAATCATCAGGATTACCCCAACGGCAGTAGGAATAAGAATCCCAAAGGATACCATAATTCTTATTGGAAACCACGAAAGGCACACTCACCTTTGTATTATATTGGAAGAGGTCCTCGTTCTTGCCCTTCATGTTGAGTTCCTCGCTCTGATGCTGACCGAGACCATAGAAAGCTTCGTTGTCAGGACTGTCGAAGAGGGCACGCCAAGACCAACCATGCTTCTGGGTCTCTGGTACCTTGGCGATGTCAACTCCTATCTCACGGTCGGGCACTGTGAAAGGCTTGAAAGTCTTTCCACCCTGAGCCACCTCGTTGAGAAGGACATTGCCCTTGAGGTCGAAGAAAGAGATGTGACCAGTCGCCTCGTTGAGCACGGCACGCATGGCGGCGGTTGTGATGACGAGGTTGTCGCCCTGTTCCTCCACCTGATACTTCACGTTGGTGGATTGAGGGAGAATAATCAAACTTGTCTTATTGCGGAAACTTTGTTCGGCTGTAGCTTGCACACGGATAATCTTGTCGCTAACCACCTGCAAGCGAATCTGACTAGGACCAAAGTTTTGGTGTTGCTTCAACTGAACAGTCAGAAAGTTGCCGTTCTGCAAATAGCCAGCTGCATACATGGAGTTAGCTCCCATCATCAATGCTGCTGAAATCAAAAATGTTTTAGCTATTTTCATTGTTTAACAGAATTATTTAATTTATTTTTTTGCTGTTAGAATTTGTTCTTGTTGTTAGAAATTGTTTACGCTGCAAAATTAAAGAAAACAACCAAAACAAATGTGATTATTTGTTTTCAAAGAGGGTATAAAATGTTAATCGAAAATATTTAATCATTAATTTCACCCCCTTCCGAAACATTCATACCCCTTGTATAATACAAAAAGAGGGTGTCATAAGTCAAATCCAATGCGCCCTGAAAGGGCAATCTGCTCCAAGCCCAGGGCAACGCCCTGGGTCTTCAGTCATTTATAAAAGTCGCCCTGAAAGGGCAAAAGCAACTTGTTATCAATGCTTTTGCCCTTTCAGGGCGACTTCCTTAATGTAATCTTTACCCAGGGCGATGCCCTGGGCTTGGAGCTTTTGGGCTTTCAGCCCGTCCTCTTTTGCTGTTAATAGGACTTATGACACACCCTCTCAAGTATTAAAAACCCTACATATACTTCTTTTTATATAGTGAAGGATTCATTCCGTATTCCTCTTGGAAATACTTGGAGAAGTAGCGAGGGTTATTGAAGCCCACCTTGTAAGCTACCTCGCTGACCGTAAGTTCACCCTCTCGCAACAATTCTTCGGCGCGATGGATTCTCTTGGCACGCAAGTACTCGGATGGAGTCGTACCAGTCAACGAGACCATGCGCTTATAGAGTTGCACACGAGAGATGCAGAGATAAGCACTCATCGACTCCACGGTCGTGTCAGGGTCGCCCATATTGTCACGAATGTAGATGTCTATCGTGTTCAGAAGTTTCTTGTCTGCCTCCGTCATCTTATATTCCGTTCCTATCTTTGTTTTTTCACCCTGTGCTGTATTCGAGCCAGAAGGATCCATTGCTGAATTTCCGTCGGTTGACAAAGATGAACCTCCTTCGGATGAAAGTTGAGAGTTTCCATTGGATGACGCTACTCCGGACGAAAGTTGAGAGTTTCCAACTGACGACAAAGTAGAATCTACCACTTTCTTACGCTGTGCCCACTTCATCAAATTACGAATGCGAAGGTTGAGCATATCAATGTCGAAAGGCTTGGTAATGTATTCGTCTGCGCCGTTTTCCAATCCTTCTTTCTGATGTTCAGAGGCAAGACGAGCAGTCAGCATCACAAACGGAATGTCGGCTGTAGCATTATTGCCTTTCACCAATCTGCATAGCGCATTGCCGTCCATGACTGGCATCATCACGTCGCTCAAGATAACATCTGGCAAAGGCTGGCTCTGCAAGATGTCCCAAGCCTCCTTGCCATTGACAGCTTGCGTCACCTCGTAGCTTTCAGACAAGATTTCGTTCATGAACTCACGGAAGTCATCACTGTCATCGACTAAGAGCACCTTCGGTTTCTGAGCGGACGAAGCAGATACCTGTGCTGATGAAGCAGGAGCCTGAACTGACGAAGCGGATACCTGTGCCGAAGGATGCGCCGATGCGTCACCAGGCTGTACAGAAGCCACTGCCTCCGATTCTTCGGTTGCAGAAACAACATCATGCAAAACTGAAGAATGATTGCTTGATGAACCAAAGTCCAATATTGGTTTCTTCTCTTGCCCCAATGCCTCAGATTGCGTCTCTCCCAGAAGAAGTGGAATGTCAACTGCGAAGACCGTTCCACCACCAGGGTTGTCGGAAACCGTCACCATACCACCATGCAAGTCGGCGAAGGCCTTCACCAAGTTAAGACCGATGCCACTGCCACCGAATGGTTGCATCTCAGTGCCGTTGACTTGGAAGAAGCGATCGAAGATATGCTGTTTGTCCTCGTCGCTGATGCCCTTGCCTGTGTCTGCGACCTTCAGACGAAGCACGTCTTTCGAGATGCCCTTGATTTTGACATTTCTCAATACGTCCAAGCTCACGGTCACAGTTCCATCGTCAGGCGTAAACTTATAGGCGTTGCTCAACAAGTTGTTGATGATCTTGCCCACCTTATCGACATCGAATTTCATGAGGAGTTCCTTGGCTGACGAAATGAACACCAACTTGATCTTGGCATTGCCCAACAACTGGAACGAGCGACAGATGTTCTCAACATAAGAGACCACCTCCACCTGGGTGAGGGTCAGCTTGCCGCTGTTCTGCTCTATCTTTCTGAAATCAAGGATTTGATTGACTAGGTTCAACAGACGCTCCGCATTGCGATGAATCAATTCCAACTTGCGTTTCTTTCCGTCGTTGTCTTCATTCTTGATCATGTTGGCAAGCGGAGATATAATCAAGGTGAGCGGCGTGCGAAGCTCATGACTCACATTGGTGAAGAAGTTCAATTTCAGTTCGTTGAGCTCCCTGTCCTTTCGGATGTTCTCCTCCATCTTCTCACGTTCGAACAACATCTTTTGGCGATCCAATGCACGCTTGCGATAGAGATAGACAGCCCCGCAAGCCAACAGCATATATACCATAAGAGCCCAGACGGAAAGATAGAAAGGCGGATGCACATTGATATGCAACTCACTGATTTCATCGCAGACCGTACCATCACCATTCACCACTTTCACTTGCAAGGTATAAGAGCCCGAGGAGAGATTGGTAAAGGTCACCTCAGGACGACCGGAGGCAGTCATCAACCACTTGTCGGTGACACCAGACATGCGATAGAGGAAACGATTGCGAGATGGCACCGTGACATCGCCCGAAGACAACTGGATGGTGAAGGCATTGTCCTTGTAACTCAAATTCAGTTCACGGCTCTCATCCAACGACTTCTCCAGCACAACTCTCCCCTCGTACTCCTCGCCAGCCTTCAAAGGATGGTCGAAAAGCACCAGTCCGCTGAACATCGCCTTCACATGATGGTGAGGCAAACGGTCTGTCTGTGTATGGATGATGTTGATGCCATCCTGTCCACCGAGCACCAAGTCGCCATTGCGCGACAAGAAAGCCGAGCGATAGTTAAACTGCCTGTCTTGCAAGCCATCCATGGAATTATAGCTGGTCATGTTCAGTTCCCACTTCCCTTTGTTGTCCTTGGAAACCTTCACGTGTGTCACGATAAATTCGGAAATGAGCCAGATGGTCTTGGCTTGGTCCTCAACGACAGAACATCCCACGGCTCCCTGGGTACCATTCAGTTCGTTGACCGACTCCATCTGTCCCGACTTCGGGTCGTACATGGTGATGCCCGCAGGCGTAGCCATCCAGACGATGCCACGACTGTCCATGATGGCATCATTGATGGCAGGACTAGGGAACGCCCTTCCGCCACGTGCCGCATTGTAATTGGTCAACTTGTAGGTATCCACATTGATGGTCGAGAAGTTCTGCGAATGACCTATCAAGATGTCTCCATTCGACATATTCATCAGCGAACCGATATAGTTGGTCGGTATCTTCGAGTTGTTCAGGTCGATGGTCTTGAACGTCTCCTTCTGGGTGTCCATGAATTGCAAGCCACCGCCGAGCGTACCGATGACGAGACGGTGATGCTTGTCCTCGCACAAAGCCCAGACGCTCTGATGAGCCAGTCCATGAGGCGACTGGTAATAAGTTTTCCACTGCCCGTTGCGATACCTGGCCAGTCCACCATTGAAGGTACCGAAGTACATCGTTCCGTCCTGCATCGTCACGCTACTCACTACGATGTCCGACTTCAAGCCCGTCTGCGCCATCCCATAATGAGTTTGTTCGCCAGTATAAGGATTATAGCAAACAATGCCAGCGTCGTTAGTACCACACCAGTAATTACCCAACTTATCCTGGGTAATCGTACAGATATCACCCAAGTCGATGGTCGAGAATCTCTTAGAAGAAGGCGAATAATAGGCGATACCATTCTTGTAAGAACCAACCCAGACAGCACCGCTTCTATCTATATAGACACGCTGAAGAGAATTGTCCATCAAGCTGTTCGCCTGTCCTCTCTTCACATACTGCTTACAAGTTTTCTTTTTGTAGTCCAGGACGAAGAGTCCCTCATGGTCTGTGGCGAGCCACAACTTGCCATCCTTTCCCTTGGCGATGTCTCGAATCAAGATTTTATTGGATGTCGGCATATTGATGCCCAGCGACTTCACAAACTCATCCATGCCCACATACCATTTCTTTCGCAAAGGACTATAGACATACACATAACTATTGGAAAGAACCCAATAATTGTTGCAATGGTCGATGTAAGTATAGGCTCCCTCATCCGTCAGATGATAGGTATTCGTGAGATAACGATTGGTCCAAAGCACCTTGCCCTTGAGGCCATCAATACGACACAACGTACCATTGCGGAAAGACAGCACGGCTGAGCCCTTTTGCTCCGTGATGGCATTGACCTCCTTTTGGTCGGGCAGTCCCATCTGCTTGAAGCTGAAAAAACGGTGCTTGAAAGTCTTCGTGTTCAAGAAATAACAACCCTTGCCGTACATGACAAACCACATGTTCTTATTGGAATCAATGAACACCTTGTGAGGGACACCATCGATTCCAATAGTCTTCAACCATTTCTCTGGATTTCTATCAAACTTCTCGTTTGTATATTGATAGATGCAATAGCCCATGCCCGTATGAATCCACAGGTTGCCGATGGCATCTTGCATGATTTCGTCGATGGAATTGTTGGGAAGCGAACTTGTATCTAAGTTTTTGTAGAAAAAGTTCATGAAGCGGAAGCCATCGTATCGATCCAATCCCGACTGAGTGCCCAGCCAGATATAGCCCCTGTTGTCTTGCAGGATGGCATTGACCTGGCCGTTGCTCAATCCGTCACGATTGGTCAGATGGTTGAACTCCAGTTCCAAGTGGAGCTCGGCATGGGAGTATGCCACTCCCATGACCATCATCAGCATCCAAAAGTAGTATCGTTTTAAACAGTTCATCTTTATATAATTAGGTTTTATTTGTTTCTTAAGTCTTATGTAGAGAGCCTATTTACCAATGTAGAGAGAGTCTATTCTTATTACTAATAAGCAGAATCATCCATATCAGAGAGTTTACTCTTTATCATTTACTTCATCCTTGTTGTTTCTCAGAGCTTTCGCGTATTTTGAGTATCATCGGAACCACCACCTTATATATCTTCTCGTCCCCATTGATGCTTCTCATCAGGAGTTCGCACGCCTTGGTACCCTGTTCGTGCGCCTTGTCCATGATGGCGGTCAATCGAGGTGTGACGAATGCAGCGGTATCACCATCCGTGAAACCGATGATGGCGACATCCTGCGGGATGCGCAGTCCCTTGGCCTTGATGGCATCGAAGGCTGCATAGGTGATGATGTCGTTGAATGCCAAGATGGCATCTGGCCGATTCTCGCTTTCCAAGAGTTTGAGCGTAGCGTTTCGAGCCACGTCGAAGTCTATCTTGTCACACACCACAAGGTTTCGGTCGATAGGGATATGGTTGTCTCTCAGAGCCTCCAGATACCCATGCTTGCGTCGGCGCACCATGTCGAGATGGTTAGGACCTCCGATAAAGGCGATGCGCTTCGAACCCGTCTCTATCAAGTGCTGGGTGGCGTCCTGTGCAGCTACGTCACCGTTTCCCACCACCTGCGAGAACTTATCTTCCAAACAGCAACGGGCGAAGAACACAAGAGGGATTCCCATGGTATGCAACTGCTCGAAATGAGAATAATCGACGGTGTCTTGCGCCAGACAAGCGATGATGCCCTCCACGTGCATATCCAGGAAGTTGTCCAAGGCTTTCTCCTCACGCTCATGATCCTCATGGCTGTTGGCGCTGATGACGGAGTAGCCGCATCTAGAGGCATAGTCCTCGATGCCGTCGAGCACCGCTGCATAATAGTGGGTAACCAAGTTAGGCACTATGACACCTATCACACGAGGGGCCTCCTTTCTGAGACTCTGTGCGAATGGATTAGGCCGATAATTCAGTTCCTTAGCCAGGTCTTTCACTTTACGTGTCATCTCCTCACCCACCTCATGGCTGTTTCTCAAAGCCCTGGATACGGTGGCGATGCTGACTCCCAAGCGGTCGGCTAGGTCTTTCAAGGATGTTCTTCGCTGCTTCATACGTTAATGTATATCTCCTTTGCGATGTTAGTTAGTTAAATTACTCTTACTTCATTCAAATGCTCTTGTGTCCTTAAGGTGTACGAATCAAAATCGCTTAACACCCATTCTCTAGCACACGATGCAAAGGTACATTTTTTTTTCGTAAGGCGCAAACGTTTACGTGTGTTTTTTTCATAATTTAGAAACATTATCACTAAAAATGTACTAATTTTGCACTCGAAAGTAATGAATAGTTGATAATAAGTTAGTTAGAAACAAGAAAGGCTTAGGTTTGTCGTGAGACAAATCTAAGCCTATTTTTATCTGTAAGACTCTACTTGTTTTCCGATTCTTTGACCTTTTTACCTTTTTACCTTTTTACCTTTTTACCTTTATATATAGTATTCCGCTGTATCTACGAGTCCAGCCCTCAATGCATACTTCGTTGCCTCATGCACATTGTTTACTTTCAGCTTTCTGAAGATGTTCTTGCGATGGGTGTTGACGGTGTGGAAGCTAGAGAATCTTTTGTCGGCGATTTCCTTGGTCGTCATGCCGAGGGCGATGTCCTTCAGTATCTCAGTCTCCGTCTTGGTCAGGTTCACTTTCTCTTCGACCTCGTGCTGTGGAGCCAAGAGCACCTCGGTCATGCGTTGGCAGATGTATCGGCTGCCATGCATGCAATACTTCACCGCTTCCTTGATTTCCGACATCGGACTTTCCTTCAAAAGAATACTAAACTGCATACTGCTAGCGATGAGCACACGCACGAAGTCGGCACTCAGGTCCTCACTGAAGAGCAACCAACGGGTATGCGTGAACCGCTGGTTGAGGATGAGCAGTTCGTCGGCATCATTAATGTCGAATGTAGTGTAGTCGAGTATCACCACCGTGTCGTCATTCTCCTTCAGCGCAAGCATCAGCTCCGCCTTGTCCTCCGTGTATTTCCATTCCACTCCCTCGATGTCCTGCAAGATGTATATCATGCCGGCACGGGTAATATCCTGTCTATCCGCTAACAATATTTTCATTGTGCAAAATATTAATACATTACTTATTAAAATAAAATAGGTATGTTCTATTTATTAGAACGATATTTCCCATAAATTATTATAGCATTCCCATAAGTTTTATACCGACCTACCCTATAAACCCAAACTACCCTTACGCAGCGTTTCGCTGCGTAAGGGTATCACATTGAGTATATCGTTAGAATGACATGAGGAATCCCATGCGGATGCCCCACTTGCTGATATTTCCATGATCCAGGTAGTTCAGACGGCGCACGTAGTCGATGCCGAAGAACTTGAAGATGTTGTGCACACCAGCCACTACCTCCCAGTAAGGAGTCTTTCCGAAACTGTAAGAGTTGTTCGGGAACTTGAAGAGCAGCGGGTCGTCCACGTTCTTGGTAGGGTCGTTCTTGCTGGTCAAGTCGCCCCATACACCCTTCACTGCCACATACTCACGCCACTTCAGCTTCTTGATGAGCGGAATGCGGTTCAAGAGCTTTCCGTTCATATCCCAAGCCACTGACCAGAATATCTGTCGGTCGCTGAGGAACTCCCAATCTTTCATCATGCTGACTGTCGCCTCCTGCTCGAAGATGGAGAGGTTGACAGGTGGTTGCACGAGCATGGAGAATGGCACTTTGTTCCACTGTATCTTACCTGTCACATTGAAGTCCATGTAACCGAAGCTGCCGAGCCACTGACGCTTGTAGATGCCCAGGGTCGTGAGATTGCTCTTATACTGACCGCCCATGAAGCCATCGAAGCCCATGGTGTGGCTCAATGTTATCTCAGGACTATCGAGGTTGATAGGCAATCGCTGCTGCTTGGTGTTGACATAGGTCACACCCGGGTTGTAGTCGAAGCCCACACTTGCCTCGGTGGTACGTATCTTCTTCACTTCCGTGCCGTCGCTTACCTTGAAGTAATGCAGGTTGCCGACGGTGCGGTTACTCTGCCAGCGCAAGCTGGTGTCGAAGCGGAAGCCCCAGTCGGTCTCGTAGGTGAATCCCACCTTCTGGCGCTGGTAGAGATACATCTGGTCCTGCTTGGTGGCACGGATGGTCATGAAGAAGTTGTCCTTGTTGTGCAAGAGGTTGTCGTCGGAAGGCGACGTGATGTCGTGGCCCACCTCGACGGTAAACTTGCGCATCGGGAACTCAAACGGACTGTTCTTTTTCTTGTTCAATGAGTAAGTGAAAATATGTCCGTAATACCAGTCATGGCTCTTCATACCGTATGCCCCGTAGCCATCCCAGAAGAAGTGTGGGTTGAGGGCAGCCATCGTGCGACCAGCGAGACGCAAGCGCACGCCATCCACGAAGTTGTTTGAAATAAATGTGTTGACAGGACCGAGGTCGAAGGTGCTACGCTTCTCCCCGTTCTTGTCGGTCTTGTGAGCCACCTCGACGTAGTTCTCCATCAAGGCACGCACACAGAAGATGATGTACTTGAATCCCTTGGAGTTCTCCATGCGATGGATGAAACTGTCCATCGACGACTCGCTCTTGGTCAAATCCACCTGTCGGTACTTGTTCCAGTAAGCCTCGTCACGATTCATGGCATCCATGTCGTGCCGCACCTTCGCCTTGCCCTTGAAGAGTTGCTTCGGCAATTCGTCGAAGGCATAGTCGGTGAGTCGCGTGTTGCGCACCACCAGCAGGTCTTGCAAGAGTTTGTTGGCATGTATCTCTGCCACCATATCGTCCTTGGAGAGCACCCACTCGCCATTGTCGAGCTTGGTATATTCCTGTTCTATCTTCATGTCCTGCACCCAGTTGACATCGGTGTTGTGAGGCATATAGAGATTGCACTTCTTCACATGGAGGGTGCTGTCGGCAAGCACATACAGTTCGCCACGGAAACCGAAGTCCTGCGAGTTGGCAGGGATAAACTGCAAGTGATAGCACTTGTCTCTATCCACATACACCGTGTCCTCGATGTAGAAATGATAGAAAGACACGGCTGTGCGACCTATCGGTGACGGGAACGGATACTGCAAGAGGCGCACGTAGTCGTCGTAGATATCCACGTCGGTGAACACCTCCTTGAGGGCGGTGTTCAGAATTTCACCTGTCTGGATAATCTGTCCGATACCATTGCTCTGCTGACCCTTGATGATGTCCTTCTCGGTCTTTGGGTCCTTGCGATAGATATGCTGGGACACCGTCTCATCGACGCTGACAGGCAGGATGAGCTTGCCATTGTAAGGCGAGGTCTCCACCTGGTCGAGAAGGTACTGACGCTTGCTGAAGAACTTGTTTTCGAGCTGTTCCTTCTTCAGGTCGTTGAGCGACAGGGTTATCTTCTGGTACTTGTCATATTGATAATAAGGATGATTGGTCAAGTCCGTCTTCTTCTTGGCGGCGATGACACGCTTCATCAGTTCCACGGCAGGGTTGTCCTTGCGAGTATATTTGCCACGCTTGGACTTGACCACCACCTCGGTAAGCTTATGACTGTCGTCCTTGAGCTTCACCTCGATGAAGTTGGTCTTCTCATCGACCTTGACGGTAGTCGATTTGTAGCTTAACGCTGAGACCGTGAGCATCCACCCTGGATGCTTCTCGATGGTAAACTTACCTTCGCCGTCGCTGGAGACTGCTATCTTGTGCCCTCGATACTGCACACTGGCATACGACACGGCGAAGCCGTCCTCATCTATGACACGACCCGTCAGTTTTTCCTGAGCCATCAGCTGTACGACTGAGACTACCCAAAGAACTACTATCAAATAAAACCTTCCTAAAATCTTCATACCTATTTATTATATATCGACCTGCTATCGAGAATCGAACTTTTTATTGTATATCGAACTGTTATTGAGAATCGAACTATTTATTGTATATCGAACTGCTATTGAGAATCGACCTTATTATATATAATATTCTTTTATTATATGAGTCCACTTGAAAAAGTGGGTTCGATTTAAATTAAACAAATATCATTGT
>ERZ808259.279-NODE-279-length-26572-cov-3.766527_pt1 | contig 26572 bp, 24 predicted proteins | sample MGYA00521279_ERZ808259 | MGnify/ENA primary metagenome ERZ808259 (study PRJEB31516, sample SAMN03275586) | gut metagenome | biome: mammalia-associated habitat; material: feces | host: Papio cynocephalus | place: Kenya | collected 2012-07-27 ... | reverse complement strand
CACCGACGGTCTGATCGACACGACGCTGACGCTTTTCCCCTCGTTCACGAGCGGCTTTTACCACTGCACGGACGAAAATTGTGAGGGCGCGATGGTGTTTGTCAATCGCGGGCTCGGCAACTCGCCGCGCGTCATTCCGCGCATCTTAAACCGCCCGCAGGTGGCGGTCATCACATTCGAAAGGGGCTGAGACCATGCGTGAATTTTCTGCCGGAAGCTATGATGTCGCCGTGATCGGCGCGGGTCACGCGGGCATTGAGGCCTCGCTCGCCTGCGCGCGGCTGGGGATGAAAACCGTGTGCTTTACGATCAATCTGGACGCCGTGGGCAATATGCCCTGCAACCCCGCCATCGGCGGCACGGGCAAGGGGCATCTCGTGCGCGAGCTGGACGCGCTCGGCGGCGAGATGGCAAAGGCCGCCGACCGCGCCTGCATCCAATATCGCCTTTTGAACCGCGGCAAGGGCCCCGCCGTGTGGTCTCTGCGTGCGCAGGCAGACCGCCGCCGCTATCAGCAGATCATGAAGCATACGCTCGAGCGGCAGGAAAACCTGACGCTGCGGCAGGCGGAGATCGTGGAGCTGCGCGTGGAAAACGGCGCGGTCTCCGCCGTCGTCACCGCGACGGGCGCGGTGTTCGGCGCGAAGGCCGTCATTCTCTGCTCGGGAACCTACCTCGATGGGCGCACCATCGTGGGCGAATGCATTCAGTCAAGCGGGCCCGACGGAATGCACGCGAGCCTGCCGCTCGCGGAGCAGCTGCGCGCGCTCGGACTCCCCCTGCGCCGCTTCAAGACCGGCACGCCCCCGCGCGTCAACGCCCGCAGCGTCGATTTCTCCAAAATGGAGCGGCAGGACGGCGACGCTGAGCCGCTGCCGTTCTCGTTCACGACCTCACGCGTCCCCTGCAATCAGGCGGTGTGCTACCTCACCTACACGAACGAGGAGACGCACCGCATCATCCGCGAAAATCTCGACCGCAGCCCCATCTACTCCGGTGTGATCGAGGGCGTCGGGCCGCGCTACTGCCCGAGCATCGAGACGAAGATCGTCCGCTTCGCGGACAAGCCCCGCCACCAGCTCTTCATCGAGCCCATGGGGCTTGACACCGAGGAGCTGTACATTCAGGGCTTTTCCTCCTCGATGCCCGAGGACGTGCAGGTGCGGATGGTCCACACCATTCCCGGGCTCGAGCACGCGGAGATCATGCGCCCCGCCTACGCCATTGAGTATGACTGCATCGACCCCACCGCGCTCAAGCCCACGCTGGAAACGAAAGCCGTCGCGGGGCTGTACGGCGCGGGGCAGTTCAACGGCTCGTCCGGTTACGAGGAGGCCGCCGTACAGGGCTTTGTCGCCGGCGTGAACGCTGCACGCAGGCTCGCGGGGCAGTCTCCCTTTGTTCTCTCCCGCTCGGAGAGCTACATTGGCACGCTCATCGACGATCTTGTGACCAAGGGCACGAACGAGCCCTACCGCATCATGACGAGCCGCAGCGAATACCGTCTGCTCCTGCGGCAGGACAACGCCGACCGGCGGCTCACAAGGCTCGGACACGACATCGGTCTCATCTCCGACGAGCGCCTTGCCGCCGTGGAGGAAAAATACGCCGCCGTCGCGCGGGAGATCAAACGGCTCGAGCACACCGGCCTTCCCGCGAGCCAAGCGCTCAACGCGCTGCTGCGTTCTCGCGGTACGGCGGAGATCACGGACGGCAGCCCGCTCATCGCGCTGCTGCGCCGCCCGCAGCTGCGCTACGACGATCTGCGGGCCTTCGACGCCGGCTGCGCCGCCTGCCCGCAGGATGTCGCCGAGCAGGTGGAGATCGATGTGAAGTACGAGGGCTACATCCGCCGTCAGATGGCCGAGGTCGAGGAGTTTACACGCCTCGAGAGCCGCCTGCTGCCCGATGGGCTTGACTATTCCGGTATCGACGGCCTGCGGCTCGAGGCACGGGAAAAGTTAGCCGCCATCCGTCCCCGTTCGCTCGGACAGGCTGGGCGTATTTCGGGCGTGTCCCCCGCCGACCTCGCCGCCCTGATGATCTATTTGGAAAAGGAGAAGCGCCATGAAAATTCTTGACCTGACCCATCTCATCGAAGAGGCCATGCCCGTCTATCCCGAGACCGAGCCGCCAAAGCTCACGCCCTCAAACACCTTCGAGCAGCACGGCTTCCGCGAAACGCTGCTTACGATGGGCTCCCACACCGGCACGCACATGGACGCCCCCGCACATATGCTGCGCGACGGCAAAACGCTCGACCAGTTTCCGGCGGACAAGTACATCGGCGCCGCCTATGTGCTCGACTGCTCCGACCTCGCGGGAAAGGAGATCCCCAAGGCGCGGCTCCTGCTCCATGCTTCGGAGATCGAGGCCGCAGACTTCCTGCTCTTCTACACCGGTTGGGAGAACTACTGGGGCAGCGAGAAATACTTCTCCCCCTTCCCCGTGCTCTCACTCGAGGCGGCGGAGTACCTTGCCGCCTTTCCGCTCAAGGGCGTCGGCACCGACGCCATCTCCATCGACCCGATGGACACGGTAGACTATCCCGTGCACAAGATCCTGCTCGGCGCGGGCTTTGTGAATACGGAGAATCTCTGCAACCTTGCCTCCCTCGCGGGGAAAGCCTTCCCTTACGCAACGCTTCCCCTGCGCTTCAGGAACGCTGACGGCTCGCCCGTGCGCGCCGTCGCCATGTTGGGGGATTGACCGAAAAGCCGCTCTGTCGTAGGCAGAGCGGCTTCCTCATTATTATAATAAACGGAAAGCGGCAAAGCCTCCGGTGCAAACCGGAGGCTTTGCCGTGAGTGAAGAAAAGATCGTCGCCCTTGAGCGAGTTGTTTCGATCAGACGTTGCCGATGGTGGCGACCATGACGGCCTTGATGGTGTGCATACGGTTCTCGGCCTCGTCGAACACCTTGGAGTTCGGGGAGAGGAACACCTCGTCGGTGACCTCGCGGATGTCGTAGCCGAGCTCCATCTGGCTCTTGGCCATGGTGGTGTCGAAGTCGTGGAAGGAGGGCAGGCAGTGCAGGAAGATGCAGTCGCTGTTCTCGGTGGCCTTCATCACGTCGCCGGTGACCTTGTAGGGAGTGAGCTGCTTCACGCGCTCGGGGATCTTATCCTCCTCGCCCATGGAAGCCCAGATATCGGTGTAGAGCGCGTCGGCGCCCTTGAGCAGAGCCTTGTCCTCGCCGTACTCGACGACGGCGCCGGTCTCCTTGGCGACCTCGCGGCAATACTCCACGACGTCAGCGGCGGGAGCGAGCTCCTTCGGGCCCCAGCCGACATAGTGCATACCGAGCTTGGCGCAGATGTACATCAGGCAATAGGCCACATTGTTGCGGGTATCGCCGCAGAAGACCAGCTTGCACTTGTTGAGGGGCTTCTTGGTGTTCTCCATCAGGGTAAGGATGTCGGCGAGCGCCTGGGTGGGATGATCGACGTCGGTCAGGCCGTTCCACACGGGAACGCCGGCGTTGGCGGCGAGACCCTCGACGACCTTCTGGTCGTAGCCGCGGTACTCAATGCCGTCGAAGAAGCGGCCGAGGACCTTCGCGGTATCGACCATCGTCTCCTTCTTGCCCATCTGTGAGGACTTGGAATCGAGGAACGTGACGTGCGCGCCTTCGTCATAGGCGGCGACCTCAAACGCGCAGCGGGTGCGGGTGGAGGTCTTCTCAAAGAGCAAAACGATGTTCTTGCCGGCGAGCAGATTGCCGCGGATGCCGGCGCGCTTCTTCGCCTTCAGATCGGCGGCGAGGTTGAGCATATAGCGGATCTCATCGGGGGTGAAATCCTTCAGCGTGAGAAAAGAACGGCCTTTCAGATTAACGGGCATGGGATAGTCCTCCTTCAAGATAATTCGCCCCCAATGGGGGAAATTGACTCATGTTCTGTACATAGCATACCAATTTTTGAAAAACGCGCTGGACATTTTCAGTCATTTTTCTTGTATTTAACGGCAAATTTGTGCACCGGAGCCTTTACTGCACCGCTTCCCCGCGGCCCTTCCGGCACTTGCCAAACGGATCGTTTCTGCGGTATACTATACACCGAAACAACGCATAAGGCAACCCCGCACCGTCCGGCGCGGGCCGAATGAGGTGACCGATATGAAAGATCCTGCCGCGATGCAGTCCTTTGAGCGCTCCCGTCTCGACCGAAGCAAGCTGTGCTCGTTCGACAACGAGACCATCGAGGCGCCGACCGCGCCTCTGATCCATCAGGAGGCCCGCTTCCTCTACATCTGCGAGGGGCATGGCGTCATCCGCATCCAGGGGCATGACGTGGAGCTGCGGCCGAATACGCTTCTCTCTATCCTGCCGTGGCAGATCACGGCGGTGACGGAGGTCGCCGAGCCGCTGCAGTATCACCTCGTGATCTACAACCTCCACACACTCAACCGCTACATTCGCGCCTTCTCCGACGAGCGCGGCGACGCGGTGGACTGGCTCGCGCACATCGAGCAGCAGCCCGCGCTCTACTGCAACGAGGGGCAGGCGCACCGGATGCAGCAGTTTTTTCTCTCGCTGCGCGAGGAGGTGGGGCTGGAATCCATTCTCGGCGCGGCCCCCCCGAAGATCCTCGGCTCGCTCGCCGTCGTCAACCGTCTCGTCGAGCTGGTGATCCTCATGGAGCGCTTCCGCGCCGAGCAGCCCGAGCCCGCCGCGGCCGACAGCGCCTCCGCCGCGCCGGACATGAGCGAGATCCTGCGCTATCTCTACTGCCACACCGGCGAAAAGCTGACGCTCAAGGGGCTCTCGCGCATCTTCTACGTTTCCGAGAGCAGCCTGAGCAGCTATATCAGCGGCATGACGGGGCTCTCGTTCTTCGACCTTCTGAACGAAATGCGCATCGGCAAGACCGCCAACTACCTGCTCTATACCGATCTCACGCTTGAGGAGATCGCCGCGGCGCTCGGCTATGTGGACGCCTCGCACATCTCCAAGGTCTTTTCCGCGCGCGTGGGAATGCGCATCAACGACTACCGAAAGACCTATCAGCGTGTGGAGAGCATCTGCCGCATCGAGACCGATCGGCGCGTCTACGCGCTGGTGGAGTATATCTGCCGCAGCTACAACGAGCCGCTCTCCGCGCGCACGGTCGCCGAAAAATTCGGCTACACCGCCGCCGAAATGAACCGCGCGCTGATGCTGCAGGTGGAGAAGAATTTCGAGGAATTTCTCAACTACGTCCGCATTAACCGCGCCGCCGAGCTGCTGCTCACCACCGACCAGACCGTGACCTACATCGCCATGGAGGTCGGCTACGCCAACGTCAAGACCTTCAACCGCAACTTCCTGCGCTTCAAGGTGATGACGCCCGGCGATTTCCGCAAAAAGGTCGCGCTTCAGGAAAGTCGCCTATAGTCTCTTTTTCCCTTGCCGCTTCGGCTGTTTTTCCGCAGCCGAAGCGTTTTTTTCGCTGCTTTTCGAGCTTCGATTTGGTCATTTCCGTTATTTTGCACAAAAATTATACACTTTGCAAGTATTTCCTGATATGACTTGACAAGAACTCGACGGGATGTTATTTTGGACATAGGCCCTCTGCAATTCATTTGCCGCTCTCTTGCGTCATACACATCAAGTATGGACGGCATCGATGCAGGGGCCGGCTCCGCACGGCGGACATCCATCCCTGCAAGCCCTGACCGTTCCGGGGAAGGAAAACGGTCACAACAAATTGAAGGAGGATACGAACCATGCGCAAATCCATGAAGAAGCTCATTGCTCTCACCCTCGCCTGCCTGATGCTCGCGACACTGTTCGCCGGCTGCGGCAAGAAGGACGACGGAGGCAGCTCCGGCGGCGACACCATCAAGCTCGGCTGGATGGGCTCACTCACCGGCGATCAGGCCGCCTACGGCACCTGCGAAAGCCAGACCCTCAAGATGATGGTCGAGGACCTCAACGCCAACGGCGGACTGCTCGGCAAGCAGGTCGAGCTGATCTGCTACGACACCAAGGGCGACGCGCAGGAGGCGGTCAACGTCGCCAAGCGTCTGTGCGCGCAGGATCAGGTCTGCGCGATCATCGGCCCGAACGCCTCGGGTCAGTGCATCGCCATCCAGTCCGTCCTTGACCAGTACAAGATCTCCGATATGTCCACCGTGGCGACCAACGAGAAGGTCACCGTGCAGGACGGTCAGCTCAAGGAGTACAACTTCCGCGTCTGCTTCCTCGATCCCCAGCAGGGCAAGATCGCCGGTACGTTCGTGTACGATAACCTCGGCTTCGACAAGGCCGCCATCCTCTACGACGTCAACGACGACTACGCGCTGGGTCTGAAGGACAACTTCGTCAAGGTCTTTGAGTCCAAGGGCGGCACCATCGTCGCCGAGGAGGGCTACACCGCCGGCGACACCGACTTCACCGCGCAGCTGACCAAGATCAAGGAAGCCCAGCCCCAGATCATCTTCACCCCCATTTTCTATCAGGATTTCATCATGATCCACAAGCAGGCCCGCACCCTCGGCATTGAGGTGCCGATGCTCGGCGGCGACGGCTGCGCGTCCGAGGTCCTCTTCGACGCCGCCGACGCGGTGGATGGCTCCTACGTCATCAACCACGTTTCCCTCGTCGATCCCGCGGGCGACGCCTTCCGCAAGGAGTACGCCGAGAAGTACAACGGCGCGAAGATGGAGCTCAACGGCTACATGGCGCACGACGCGTTCCTGCTCTGGTGCGCGGCGGTCGAGAAGGCCGGCAGCGATGACCCGCAGGCCATCGCCGACGCGTACTCTCAGGTCGAGGTCGAGGGCATGGCCGGCAAGATCAAGATCTCTGCCGAGGACCACAACCCCGTCGGCAAGTCCGGCTGCGTGGAGCGTATCGACGGCAAGAACAAGACCTACGTCTTCGAGACCTACATCGCCGCGGACTAAGTCCGTCCCCAAAACAGAAAAAGCAAGCACCCTTTCGACACTCGGGCGCCCCGTGCGGGGCGCCCGAGGTTAACAGGACAAAAGGAGGCTATACATGGGTATAGAATATTTTCTCCAGCAGCTGGTCAACGGCATCTGTCTCGGCGGTATGTATGCGCTGATGTCGGTCGGCTATTCGCTGGTCTACAGCATTATGAACTTTTCCAACTTTGCCCACGGAGGCGTCATCATGGTCGGCGCTTATGTGGGCTATTTTGCACTCACGGCGCTGAATGTGCCGTTTCTTCCGGCGTTTCTGCTCTGCGGCGTGGGCAGCGGTCTGCTCGCCGTCATCATCGAGCGGCTGGTCTACTCGCCGCTGCGTAAGCGCCACGCTCCGTCCCTGTACTTCATCATCTCGGCGATGGGCGCTTCCATCTTCCTGGAAAATTTCGTCATCGCCACCATCGACGGCACCCCCAGAAACTACCCTCCGATCTTCGATAACCGCATCAACATCGGCGGGATCTCCCTTGGCGTCGACAGTCTGCTGATGATCGTGGTCTCGGCCGTCGCGCTGCTGATTTTGATGTTCATCATACAGAAAACCAAGGTCGGCCTTGCCATCCGCGCCTGCTCCTACAGCGAGAAGGCCTCGACCCTCATGGGCATCAACGGCGATCTCGTGATCTTCATCATCTTCCTCATGGGCGGCGTGCTCGCTGGCTTCGCCGGTATGCTTTACGGCATGCGCTTCATCGTCAAGCCCACCATCGGTCAGGTCACGAACAAGTCCTTTGTCGCGGCGGTGTTCGGCGGTCTCGGCAGTCTCCCCGGCGCGATCGTCGGCTCGGTGCTGCTCGGCATCATGGAGATCTTTGTCGCATCCTTCAACTCCAATCTGCGCGACCTGTTCGTGTACGGACTTCTGATCCTCGTCCTCGTCATCAAGCCGTCCGGCCTGATGGGCAAGGTCGTGGAAGACAAGGCGTAAGGAGGGAGGAACGATATGTTTAGCTGGTATTACATCGAAGGCATCCTCATTCAGTCCTGCTACACCCTGCTCATCGTGCTCGGCCTTTCCATCCTCACGGGCTACACCGGTATGTTCTCGTTCGGTCACGCGGGCTTTGTGTGCATCGGCGCGTATGTTTCCATTCTCTGCACGATGGCGTTCGGCCTGCCCTACTGGCTCTCGCTCATCATCGCCGGCCTCGCCGCCATGCTGCTCGGCGCAGGTCTCGGCAAGATCACGCTGAACCTCAAGGGTGACTACTTCTGCATCGCTACGCTCGGCGTGGGCGAGGCGATACGATTGATCTTCAACAATTTACAGCTCAATATCAACGTCGGCGGCAAGGACTTCCTGCTCGACGGCGCGAAGGGCGTGGCGAGCATCCCGCTGCATACAACGTTCAAAAGCGCGCTTGTCATCGTCATTATCTTCCTCACCGCCACGGCGCTGCTGATGAACTCCAAGCACGGACGCAGTATGCTCGCCGTGCGCGAGGACGAGCTGGCGGCCCAGATGAGCGGCATCAACACCTTCCGCTCCAAGATGCTCGCCATGTGTATGTCCGCGCTCTACGCCGGCATCGCGGGCGGCATGATGGCGCACTACTTCGGCTATCTCCAGCCCAAGATGTTCCTGATGACCAAGTCCACGGAGTATACCATCATGGTCATCTTCGGCGGCATGGGCTCCATTACCGGCTCGGTGCTCGGCACGGTGCTGCTCTGCGCGCTGCCGGAGCTGCTGCGTGCCGTCGGCGACTGGCGTCTCGTGATGTACGGCCTCGCCGTCATCGTCATCATGATCGTGCGCCCGAAAGGCCTCATGGGCGGCAAGGAGCTGCCGGTCGGCAGGATCTGCCGTGCCATCGGCCGCGTTTTTACCAAGAAGAAAAAGGACCTGCCCCCGCCTGACGGCGGCAGCGTCGGAGAGGAGGCGTCGGTATGAGCGACATCACCTTCAAGCACCATGATCCCAACGTCATGCTCGAGCTCTGGCACGTCACCAAGCGCTTCGGCGGTCTGACCGCCGTGGGCGACGTTTCCTTCAAGATCAAAAAGGGCGAGATCTACGCGCTCATCGGCCCCAACGGCGCGGGCAAGACCACTATTTTCAACCTCATCACGGGCGTCTACGCGCTCACCGAGGGCCGCGTCATTTTCGACGGCACGGTCATCGGACAGGGCGACGCCATCATCAAGGACGATATGCGCGAAACGGACGTCAAGCCCTTCCGCAAGCAGCCCTACGACATCATGTCCCGCGGCATGGCGCGCACGTTCCAGAACATCCGCCTTTTCAAGAGCGAGACGGTCTACAACAACGTTCTCACCGCGTGCCACGCGGAGGCGGACTACAACATCTTCCAGTCGCTCTGGCGCCTCAAGGTCGGCCCCAAATGGCTGACAAAGTATTATTACCAGGAAAAGGCCCTGCGCGAAAAGACCGAGGAGCTTTTGAAGATCATGGGCATCTGGGAGCAGCGCGACATGATCGCCGTCAACCTGCCCTACGGTCAGCAGCGCAAGCTGGAGATCGCCCGCGCGCTCGCGACCGATCCCAAGCTGCTGCTGCTCGACGAGCCTGCCGCCGGCATGAATCCGGAGGAAACGCTCGCCCTGATGGACCTTATCCGCGAGATCCGCGACCGCTTCGACCTGACCGTGCTCATCATCGAGCACCACATGGACCTCGTGATGAACGTCTCCGACCGCATCTTTGTGCTCAACTTCGGCAAGCCGCTTGCCGAGGGCACGCCTGCGGAGATCCAGAGCAACCCCGAGGTCATCGAGGCCTATCTCGGAAAGGAGGACGACGGCGATGGCGATGCTTGAAATCCGTGATCTGAACGTTTACTACGGCGGCATTCACGCCCTCAAGGGCATTTCTCTCGAGGTCGAGGAGGGGCAGATCGTCTCAATGATCGGCTCCAACGGCGCGGGCAAATCGTCCATGATGAACGCCATCTCCGGCCTTGTGAAGTACAAGTCCGGCGAGATCCTCTACAAGGGTCAGCCGCTGCCGACCGCCGCGAACAAGGTCGTCCGTCTCGGCGTGTGTCAGGTGCCGGAGGGCCGCCTGATCTTCGCGAACCTCACCGTGTACGAGAACCTGAAGGTCGGCGCGTATCTGCGCAGCGACAAGGACGGTATCGAGCGCGACCTCAAGCGCGTATATGAGATCTTCCCTCGTCTGGAGGAGCGCAGGAACCAGATCGCCGGTACGCTCTCCGGCGGCGAGCAGCAGATGCTGGCGATGGGCCGCGGCATCATGTCCGCGCCCGACCTCATTATGCTCGACGAGCCGTCCCTCGGTCTCGCGCCGCTGCTGGTCAACACCATTTTCGATACCATCCGCGAGATCAAGGCCATGGGCAAAACCATTCTGCTTGTGGAGCAGAACGCGCTCAAGGCGCTTTCCGTCGCGGACAACGCCTACGTTCTCGAGCAGGGCCGCATCACGAAGTCCGGCCCGGGCAAAGAGCTGCTCAAGGACCCCGCCATCGCGGAGGCCTATCTCGGCAAAGCGGCTCGCTGAGCCGAACCATAAATTTTGGAGGTAATTCCCAATGGCTAAAACGGCACAGGATGTCATGCAGCTCATTCGTGAGCAGGGCATCAAGATGGTCGATTTCAAGATGGTCGATATCAACGGCCAGTACCGCCATGTGACCATTCCCGCCCAGAATTTTACCGAAGCGACCATGACCGACGGCATCGGCTTCGACGCCTCGAACTACGGCTACGCCGTGGTCGAAAAGAGCGACATGGTTTTTATCCCCGACCCCGCTACCGCGCAGATCGACCCGTTCTGTGAGGTCTCGACCCTGTCGATGACCGGCAACGCCATGATCATCGACTATCCCCACAACCGCCCGCTCGACCAATACCCGCGCAACATCGTGCTGGCGGCGGAGCAGTATATGCGTGATTCCGGCATCGCCGACACGATGCTCATTCTGCCGGAATTTGAGTTCTATCTCTTCGACGACGTGGCATGGAAGGTCGCGCCGAACGAGATCGGCATGAGCCTCGACGCCGAGCAGGCGCATTGGAACGGCGACATCAACGGCCGCGGCGTCATTGTCCCGCGGCAGGGCCACTACCATATCGCCAAGCCGCTCGACCGCACCTACGAGTGCCGCAGCGAGATGTGCCTGCGCATGGAGGAGGCCGGCATCCCCATCAAGTATCACCACCCCGAGGTCGGCGGCGCGGGCCAGTTCGAGATCGAGCCGAAGCTCGGCGAGATGAGCAAAATGGCCGACGCGACCATGCTCATCAAGTACATCATCCACAACACCGCCCTCAAGTACGGCAAGAGCGCCACGTTCATGCCCAAGCCCGTCTACGGCGAGGCCGGCAGCGGAATGCACGTCCATATGCTGCTCTTAAAGGACGGCGAGCCGGTGTTCTCCGACGACAATGGCTACTCCCATCTCAGCCGGGAGGCCCATTGGTTCATGGGCGGACTTCTCAAGCACATCCATTCCCTCTGCGCCATTACGAATCCCAGCACCAACTCCTTCAAGCGTCTGGTGCCGGGCTTTGAGGCGCCCGTCACCGTCGGCTACGCCACGAGCAACCGCAGCGCGGTCATCCGCATCCCCGCCTACGCCAAGACGCCGAATATGCGCCGCTTTGAGCTGCGCAATCCGGACGCCACCTGCAATCCGTACTTCTGCTACGCGGCGCTGCTGATGGCCGGTCTTGACGGCATTGAAAACAAGATCGACCCGCACGAAAACGGCTGGGGCCCCTACGACGTCAACCTCTACACCCTCTCCGACGAGGAGAAGGCCAAGCTGCAGGGTCTGCCCACCTCGCTCGACGCAGCGCTCGACGCGCTCGAGGCCGACCACGACTATCTCACGAAGGGCGGCGTGTTCCCCGAAGCGCTGCTCCGCAGCTTCATTGCCGCCAAGCGCAGGGAATGCGCGGCCATGGCCGCTATCCCGCATCCCGCGGAATTCGAGCGCTACTACAATCTGTAAAAACCGCGCGCATCCATCGGGGGACCGCCTTCCGGCGGCTCCCCCCTTTGCGCGCCCGAAGCCACGCTCCGCGCCGCGCGGAGCGCAAAGGAGAACGATCATGGAACAAGTCCTGCTGGATCAGATCATCGCCCTACGCGCGCAGCTCCACGCCTGCGCGGAGGTCTCCGGCCGCGAGGCCGTGACGAAACGCACCCTGCTGACCTTCCTGCGCGAGCATACCTCGCTGGAGCTCCACGAGCTCGCGGGCGGCTTCTACGCCGCGCACCGCGAGCCGGAGGGCATAAGGCCGTCGGTCGCGCTGCGCGCAGATTATGACGCTCTGGCAACGCCCGAGGGCGGCGCGGCGCACCTGTGCGGTCACGACGGCCATGCCGCGGCGCTGTGCGGCGTCGCGTTGATGCTCGAGGGGCAGTCCATCGGGCGCAGCGTGTTCCTGCTTTTTCAGGGCGCAGAGGAGACCGGTGCGGGCGCGGCGCAGTGCTGTGAGCTTTTTGACCGCGAAAGGGTCGACGAGATCTACGGCGCGCACAACCTGCCGGGCTTTCCGTTCGGCGCGGTGCTCACCCGCGCGGGCACATTTTCCTGCGCCAGCCGCGGCGTGACCGTTCATTTTGTCGGTAAGCCCGCCCACGCCGCCTATCCCGAGACCGGCGTCTCCCCCGCTCCCGCAGTCGGGCAGCTTCTGGTCGATCTGCCTGCGCTCGCTGCGCCCGAGCAGTACCGCGGCATCACGCTCTGTACCGTCATCGGCGCGCAGATGGGCGAAAAGGCCTTCGGCGCGGCGGCGGAGTCCGCCGAGCTGTGGCTGACGCTTCGCGGCGAGCACGACGACGATCTCGCGCGGCTCCGCCGCAGCGTGCTCACCCGCGCGCAGGAGCTGTCCCACAAGAACCATCTGGAGTTTTCCTTTGAAGAGCAGGATATTTTTCCCGCCACGGAAAACGACGCGCTCTGCGCCAGCCGCGTCATGCGCGTGTGCCACGGCACACTCCTGCACGACCCGATGCGCTGGAGCGAGGATTTCGGCCACTATCTGCACCGCTGCCGCGGCGCGTTCTTCGGCGTGGGCACGGGTGAGGACCACCCGCAGATCCACACCGAGCACTACGAATACCCCGACGCGCTTCTGGAGCCGACCGTCGAGGCGTTCCGGGCGCTGCTCACCAGTGAATGAAAAGAGGACCTGCGCCGTGCGGCGCAGGTCCTTTCTTTTCGTTAAGCCTTTTTGCGGATGAGGATGAACGGGGTGCATTGCCCCTCCTGTCCCGCGGGATTGTCGCGCACGATCTCGCAGAGCTGCTCGTCCGTCAGCGTGACGTCGCGGCACTTGCCGAGGATCACGCAGTCGATGTCGCTCGCGTCGATGATCATGGCCTTCACGCCGGTCTTTTGGTTGATCTCATCGCAGACGCCGGAGGGGTTCTCGGGATTGAGAATACCGTAGTCCACATACTCCTTGAATGAAATATCGTAGTCGATCAGGCCGTCGATGCCGTCCACCTCGTGACCGCAGACCTTGTAGAACACGCCTTTCTTGCCGAAGAGCTTCGTCACCGCTGAACAGAAGGCCGCCAGCAGCACGCGCGGCAGGCCGCAGATCATGATGATGAGCTGCATCTTGTGCGGCGTGCCCGCGCCGGGACCCGCGGGCGTGACGTGCACGAAGCGGCATAGCAGCTTTGCCCAGAAGCCGGGGTGGATGTCCTTGCGGTAGACGATGCGCTTCTGGCACAGGGCGATGACCTTCTCGCTGATGCTCAGCAGGTCGCCCTCCTCATAGAGCGGCTTGACGTAGCGCTCGATCAGGTCGATATAGTTCTCGCCGATCTGGACGAAATGCGTCTGGATGGCGTGGCGCTGATAGACGCCGGTCGAGGTCTCGATCTCGACCTTTTTGGACTCATTTGCAACAAATTCCATGAAAAATGCCTCTTTCGTGCAGGATGATCAAGTGTGCATTTATTGTACCACAAAATCCGCAAAAAGCTACTGTTATTTGCAAAAAGATAAAAATTCGGAAAAGCGCGGCGTTTGGTCTCTACCTATAAAGACCATGACTTCAAGCATTAAACTTAGAGGCAGTTACCAGAAAAACGACCTGAACTGACACAATTCAATAGGCGAAAAAGGCACGATTTGATGTGATTTTCAAATCGTGCCTTTTTTCATGCCCGCAGGAGGTGAAAAATTTGACAGAGATGCTGCTGGCCGATTACTTTTACGGCGATGAATCCGAACAATTCAGCTACTTCCGAATCCCTCGCCTGCTTATCACAAGTCCGCGCTTCAAGGGACTATCCACAGATGCGAAGCTGCTCTATGGTATGCTGCTTGACCGTATGAGCCTGTCTGCAAAGAACGGCTGGTACGACGAGCAGAGCCGCGTCTATATCTACTACACCGCGGACGAAATTCGGGCAGACATGGGCTGCGGTAACGATAAGGCGCTCAAGCTGCTCGCCGAGCTGGACACGAAGAAGGGCGTCGGCCTGATCGAACGGATCAAACAGGGACAGGGTAAGCCGACGAAAATATATGTCAAGCGCTTTACGACGCGGGAGCTTCCAGCAGACGCGGCAGAGCCATCCCCACCATGCCCCGATACCGGCAGAGGTGCAGACCTCGATATTTCCGACTTCCAGACATCGGAAAAATCGATGTCAAGACCTCGGCAATCCCGATGTGCAGACCTCGGAAAAACCGATGCAAGTTATCCTAATAGAAATAAACCTGAGTTTAGTTATCCTGATCCATCCATCCAATCACGCGAAATGGAGATGGAGCGATACGAGTGCAGAAAAGAAGTCATGGAGCAGATCAACTATGTTGACCTACAGAAAAGCTATCCGTATGACGATGTGGACTGTCTGTTGGAGCTGATCGTTGATACGCTTTGCAGCACAGCGGCGACCATGCGTATCGGCGGAGACATTCTTCCGGCGAGCGCCGTCAAGGAGCGATACCGACAGCTGGACGCCGAGCACATCAGGTACATCATCGACGGCCTGCGCCAGACGACCACACAGATCCGAAACATAAGGGCTTATCTGCTCACGACGCTTTACAATGCGCCGCTGACGATGGGCCCTTATTATTCTGCCGCCGTGCGGCATGACACCGGTTAGAAATGTGTCCCACGGTGGGACGCATTTTTAGCATAAATCAAAAAACATGGAGGTATTGAAATGGCAACTGAAACCAGCAAAACCACATCCCCCGGCAACGCACCACCTGAACCCCAGCAGATCCCTCTCGCGCAGATACGCGATCTCCCTGGCATCATGAAAATCCGCACCTACACACCAAAGGACTTAGGCGGTCTTGTCAGCAGTATCCAGTCCGTCGGCGTCCGTGAGCCGATCATCGTCCGCCGCAGCGAGGACGGAACGTATCAGCTTTTGGCAGGTCAGCGCCGCCGCAGGGCAAGCGAGCTTGCCAAGAAAACCACGATCCCCGCTCTTGTGTACGAAATGACTCTGGAAGAGGCGCGGACTTATCACAAGGCGCAGACGTTCGACCCCAAGGCAGTCATCCCCGGCAAGCCGGTGACGCTCTCTGCGGGCGAGCCGAGCAAAGCGGAGGAGAAAACGCCCGTTGTTCCTGCCGCTGATAAGGACAAGCAGAACGAGAAACCCACGCCTACAGCTCCTATCAAGTCCGAACCGACCAAGGCGGAAGAAAAACCGCCTGTCGTACCCGCCGTGGCTGACAAGGGCAAGGAAACCGAAAAGTCCGCGCCTGTGGCTCCTGCCAAGAGTGAGGCGGCCAAGGTTGAAGAGAAATCGGCCGCCGTTCCCGCCGAAGCTGACAAGAGCAAAGAAACCGAGAAGCCCGCGCCTACGATCCCTACCAGGGGAGAGACAACGAAGATGGAGGAAAAACCGTCTGCTGCTCCTGCCGTAGCTGACAAGGATAAAGAAGCTGAAAAGCCTGCGCCTGCGGCTCCTGCCAAGAGTGAGCCGACCAAGGCGGAGGAAAAGCCGCCCGCTGCGCCTGCCGCAGCGGACAAGGGCAAGGAAGCCGAGAAGTCCGCTCCCGCAGCTTCGACCAAAGCGGTACCGGCTAAGCCTGCGGCGATGCCTGCCGGCCCTGCCGCGGTCGGTCCGACCGGAACAGCCATCACACAGGTATTTGAAGCACGCTTGAATCCGCCGGACGAAAAGGCGCTCAAGGATCTGCCGATCCCCAAGGAGGGTGAAAGCTACTTCATCACGCTGCATCCTGCCTATCTGGAACGCTCGAAGTACAACAATTTCTCCGTCGATAAGGACAGCGACAACTTCAAGGAACTGTATAAGGCGGTCGAACTGGCCGGTATCAAGGACCCTGTGTTGGCGCGCCCCAAGGAGGGCGGCGGACTTGAAATTCTTTCAGGCCAGCGCCGTCACCTGATCGGCACAGAGCTGAACTATCCCATTCCCACCATCATCCAGCGCATTGATGACGCCGACGCAAAAATCCTCGTCGCGGACAGCAATCTACACCGCGATAAGATCAGCACCTATGATCTTTCCCGCGCTCTGAAAATGAAGATGGAGGGCATGAAGCAGAAAGCCGGCCGCAGAAAGAAAGGCGAGCTGGGCGAAAGGCTGAATACGGATGAAGCCATCGCAAAGGAAATGGGTATCACCGTCAGCAAATTCAACCGTATGCTGCGTATGTCCGAAGCGACCAAGGACGTGTGCAGCAAGGTGGATGATGGCACCCTCGCACTGTCCATCGCATCCGCGCTCTCATTTCTGAAGCCCAAAAATCAGGATATGGCGATCCGCCTTTCCGACCTTGGCTATAGGCTCTCAACGGAGCGTGTAGAATACCTCAAGCGCGTGGAGAAAGCGGGCAAGCTGACAGAGGACGCCATGCGCAAGGTCCTTGACGGAGAAAACGTTCTCGATCCGCCCAAGGTCGTTCCCCTGCCGGTCAAGCAGGAGGCAAATTCTCCTGCCGCAGCACAACCCACCTCGCAGGCTGCAACTGCAACGCCATCCCCTTCGTCCGTGATCCCATCGTCTCCTGATGTGGCCGTCCCGCCCGCTCATGTGGTGCCGACCACGGCGGTCCCCGTTTCCGTTGTGAATCGAGATACCTCGTCCGGCACTGTGCCAGGACAGGAGGACGATCCGTTCAAGGGAAAGCAGGAACGCGCTGAAAATACCAAAGTCATTCTCAGCGGCGACCGCCTGCGCAAGTATTATCCCGACGTGAACATGACGCCGCGTGAGATCGAGGAGGACATTTACGGCAAGCTGGAACGCTGCCGTCAGATGGACGAAAAGCAGAAAGCAAAGGATTCCATTTTCAAGAAAGGCCCTACGCAGCAGCGGTAGGCCTTTTTTCATGCCCAAAGGAGGAAACCAAAATGAAGGTATTAGTTGTGGAGCCGGGGTACGCCCCGTATGAAAAGGACATTGAGGGCCTGCACGGGATGCAGGAGGTCGTAGGCGGCGCGATCACCGCCATCTATTCCTTTGACGAACCGGTCGCCGTGGTAAGCAATGATGACAGCATTGGCTTAGGAATGCCCTTTAACCGCAGTATGGAGGGCGGCTACGGCGGCGTGTTCGGTCCGTTCTTTGTCTGTGCATTGGAAGAGGACCACTTTGGCAGTCTGACACCGGAGCAGATAGAGACATACAAGAAAAAATTTCACATGGCCGAATTGCTGATCGGTGCAAAGGGCAATACACCGATCACACTCAAGGTCGAGCCGAGACAAAAGGCGCAGGCATCTGGCCGAGACAAAAGGCCAAAGGAGCGGGAGCGGTGAGGCGCGGCAAAGGCCACCGCCGAGCGGCATATAAAATCTTACAGCTACCAAGGAGAACGATATGAACGATTACGAAAAGCGCAAGCAGGACCGTATCGACCGCTACCGTGAGCGGGCAGCGCGGTCACGCAGCGAGAGTAACGCACTGAGCCGACAGGCAAGCGATATGGCATCTGCTATCCCATTCGGGCAGCCGGTCCACGGCGCGGCAGACCGTCGATACCGTGACCGCATCGGGCAGAAGATGGAGAAGTCTCTCGCCGCAGATGAAAAGGCACGGTATTACGAGGAAAAGGCAGAGGCCGCGGAGAGAAATCGCACCATTTCCTCGGACGATCCCGAAGCGGTCGCCAAGCTGACCACTAAGCTCGAACACTTGCAAACGGCACAGACGCACATGAAAAGCGTCAATGCCTACTATCGTAAGCACGGCACCTGTCAAGGCTATGAGGGGCTCAGCGACGAGCGGGCCACCGAGCTGGATGACCGTGTGAAAAACGGTTATTCGTGGGAGCGGGCCCCCTTTCCGCCCTACCTGCTCTCAAACAACAATCAGGAGATCCACAGGCTCAAGGAGCGTATTCAGCACCTGACCACTGCGCGCGAGCTCGGCTACACCGGCTGGGAATTTGACGGCGGACGAGTGGAAGCCAATCAGGAGCTCAATCGCCTGCAAGTCTTTTTTGATGACATTCCCTCTGCTGAGATACGACAGATCATGAAGAACTACGGCTTCCGCTGGGCGCGGAGTGAGGGCGCATGGCAGCGCCAGCTTTCGGACAATGCCATCTATTCCGCCTGCCATATTCCTGCCATTCAGCCAAAGGATGGCAGCGACCCGGTTAAAATGCAGCCGAAGCACAGACGGACGCAGGACAAAGAGCGATAAGGAGGAGAACCAATGGAACGCATGAAAGAAATCGAGATTTTCGGTATCCCCGCACTTTTTGCAGAGAAGCGGATCGACCATGACGCCGTGTATCCTGGAATGTACCGCTACGAATTGGAAACGGTAAATGACGGTCCCAAGCGCGTGTCCGACACGGCATCCGGCACCTTCCTCGGCACGGTGCTCACACCTGTCCCAATTCCGATGGACAACGGGCAGCGTGAGCTTGCACCGGACGACCTGATGCTGGATGTGGATGCCGGAAGCTGGACGCCGCAGGAATTTGAAGAAAAGTACCTGTCTCCGAATGGAGAAAATGGCGGGAAATAGGAGGCAAAAGGAAATCGACCTCCTATCCTTTCTCCCCGACCCGATAATTGATCCCGCAGCCGCAGACAGCACCGCCTATGGCGGTGCTGTCCCAGCAAGTATGTCATTTGGTAGCACAAATGACGCTTGCTGGGGTGAACCCCAGACCCCCGATACGAAATGAAATCTCACCGTGAGATGTGAAAGGATTGATGAGCATACAACATGAATTTTCCCCATGGGGACAAATGGATGAGGTCGTATTCATTCTCCCCGGCATAGACCTTATTTCAACACCGAGTCATGGCGGAGCAAGAGTGACCCGCGAAGCGGCTATGCTGCTTTCTCCGGAAGCAAGAAAATGCGGGTTCCGCGAAGGCGGCTATTTATGGTTTGAAGAGGACTGCTGTGAACAAGTTGTGCTGCGTGAGCTGATGGACAAAAAGCTATGGACGCCGCCTCCGGATCGGATCAAAGACGCCGCTGCATTTGAGCGTGCCATTGACCGTGTGCTTCAAGCCTGCCAGCCGGAGTATTGGGCATCGCGTGAGAAACGGCTGGCGCGGAGGCTGGAGAAGCCTACGCGGACAGGCCGTGTCAGGTGAGCACGGGAATTGCGTCCCACCGTGAGACGCAATTCAGAGCGAACTGAAAGGAGATGCTATGCGAACACGAAACCGTCATATCAGCGTGTGGATGAATGAGCAGGAATACCGGCATTTGAGGGCGCAGGCAGAGCTTGCCGGTATGGGGATCGACCCGTTTATCCGCAGCCTTGTTTCCGGCGTCCAACTCCGCCCACGCCCGCCTGACACCTACACAGCCCTGCTGCGCGAGCTGTCCGCCATCGGCAACAATGTCAACCAGATCGCATATTGGGCGAACGCTCAGCAGAGCGTCAGCGAAGCGGATATTCAGGAGGCTGCGGCGCTGGTCCGTCGGGCGTGGCGGCTCGTTAAGGAGACGCTGTAAATGGCTTACGACAAGATCATACCCATCCGGCGACGGCTGGATCATTGCCTTGCCTATGCCGCGAACGAGCACAAGACCGACCTTGCCGCCGCGCTTCATTACATCGGCAATGAGCGGAAAACCGCACCGCTCCATGCAGACAGCTTGCGGACCGGCATCAACTGCACGGTGGAAACTGCTTATGCAGAGATGCAGGCGACCAAGCGCCGCTGGGACAAATGCGGCGGCATCCTCGGCTACCACATCATTCATTCCTACGCCCCCGGCGAGGTCACACCGCAGGAGGCACACGCGGCCGGCGTGGAGTTTGCCCGCCGTCTGCTGGGCGAAAGGTACGAAGCCGTGGTCGCCACACATCTTGACCGCGAGCACCTGCACTGTCATATCGTGTTCAATTCCGTCTCTCTGGTGGATGGCAGCAAATACCGCAGCGACTTCAAAAGCTATTTCGGAACGCTGCGCGGCACATCCAACGCGGTCAGCCGCGAGCGCGGCTTATCCGTCATCGAGCCGGAGCACGAGGGCAGGCATTACGCCGAATGGGACGCAGAGAAGCACAGTCGCCCGACCGTGCGCGGTATGGTCCGTGCCGATGTGGACGCTGCGCTTTTGCGCTCGCGCAGCTTTTCTGACTTCCTCACCCGTCTCCGCGCACAAGGCTATGCGGTCAGGACCGAGGGAAAATACCTTGCTGTCAGGCCAAGCGGCAGCAGCCGCTATGTGCGCCTGAAAAGTTTAGGCGAGGACTACACCGAGGCTGCCATCCGCGCACGGCTCACGGTTCCCCGTGCCGAGCGACAGCTCCCGCAGCCGGACAAGCCGCCGCGCAAGATGAAGCAGTATCGCGTATATGCGCCGATGCCGCCGCGCAAAAAGGTCAAGGGCTTTCATGCGCTCTACCTTTACTATATTTACCTCCTGCGCGGCAAGACGCCGAAGCGCTCCCGCCCCGTGCCGTTCACGATTCGGCAGGAGGCGGCGAAGCTGCGCCTCTACCAGCGGCAATTCCGATTCCTGCGCGAAAACCGGATCGAGACGGTGCAGGAGCTCTCTATGCTCCACGACGCTTTGCAGGCGCAGATCGACGCGCTGACTGAGCGGCGCAAGGTCTTGTACGAATGGAAGCGGCGAGGCATGGATGTGACGCGGGAATTATCTGCCGTGAATGAGCGTCTGCGGCAGGCGCGGCGCAGCCTGAACCTCTGCCGGAGCATCGAAGCGGACATTCCGCGATTGCAGACGCAAACACAGCAGTATCGGGAACAAAGGGCGGAAAAGACACCGGAGAAAAGAAAACACAAACAGCAGGAACGATAACACATTTTGGAAGGAGCATTTTTTATGGATGTTAGTGCAGAGGCCGCCGATCTGGTGGTCAAGGAAGGCTTGCAGGCAACGGAAACGGCGGTCAAGTTGGCGGGGAGCGGCATCAAAAATGTTGCCGCTCTCTTGCTTGCCCTGTCCAAGCAGGATTATAAGGTCATCGGGCAGGCCAGCGCCGCGCGGCTGGCCCGCGACCCAAATCCTCCCGCGGTCGTTCAGATCCGTGCGGAGGACTATCCTCAATTCAAGCGAATGGCAACTAAGGAATACGGCGTACTGTACCTGCCGGTCCGCAAGCGTGGGGATGATAGCGGGCTTATCAACATTATCTCCACGGAAACCTATGCGGCGAACCTCAACCGCATTATGGAAGAGCTGGGCTACCCCGTGCCAGTCAAGGAGGCGGGCGAGCCAAAAAAAGCAGTCTCCCTCGCTCCATCCGAGAAAGCCTCGAACGAGCGAGGGAATATCTCGACAGCATCGCAGGAGAGGACTACCGATGATGCCAGGTCCTCTGTGCTGGAGAAGCTGGAGGCCATGCGGCAGCTCTCCGCCGAAAGAAGCACGGACCGCGTAAAGGTCAAAGAACACATTCGATGAAGCGACAAAGGAGAAGTATACCATGATAAGTATTCGTGATCTTATTGAGAAAACGACCTCACAGAGCGAGCAGCAGCGGGAAGTCCGGCAGGCTGAACGGACAAACCTCTCGCAGATGCGCGACGCCGCATTTGAGGTCGTCACCACAGAGCCGGAGCTGTACCAGAAGTATCTGACCTTGCAGGCAGACAACATTCGGTGCAGCGCCGGTAATGTCGCGCTGACCCTGATCCAGCTTCCCGACGCCAGCAGGATCGGCTCGATCGACTATTGGCACAGTGTCGGACGCTATGTGCAGGACGAGGCGATGCAGAACGGAGCAAAGGTGTTCGTGCCGCCGCGTAACAAAAATGCCCGCGGTTATTTCATGGGCGATTATTACGACGTCAGCCAAACCACCGGCAGACCGCTGGAGGGGCAGGCGGTCATTCCCGAGGGAAGCCCGAAGCTCATCGCTGCACTGGAACCGTTGATGCAGGGCGCGCGAGCTGCGCTCAAGGAGGATAACACGCTGGAGCAAAGCGCCTATTACGATCCCAACACCATGACGATCCTCGTCAACACCGAGCATCCCGCGCATGATGTGTTCGCGGCACTCGCCGTAGAGAGCGTTCACGCGCGGATGCACAATCAGGGACGGAACACGCAGTATAACCGAGAAGCCTACCAGATCGACGCTGAGAGCATCGGCTACATGGTTTGCCGACGCTTCGGCGTGCCGTGTAAGCTGCCCGATGCCAGCGAACTGGCAGCGTCCTTTGATGGATGCGCCCCCGCCACACGCGGTACTTATCTGGAGGAGCTGCGGCAGACCGCAAAGAGCATCGGAGACAGCATCGACCGCACCATCAACCCCAAGCAGCAGGAGCAGCGCCGCGGTCGTCCGGCTTACACGAGATAGGGCGGTGTGTTTCCCTTGCCGGAGAGTACGCCGTCGCCCCGTAAGCATCAAGGCCGGAAAATGCTTGCGCATTTTCCGCGAGCCGACCAGTCTGCGGACTGGTCGGACCTTGACGCTCACGTTTCGCCGCCGTATATGGTGAGCAAGGGGAACACACCACAAAAGCCGTCTTGCGACGGCTTTTTGATTTTATAAGTATTTCTACCATTCACGTCCCACGATGGGACAAATTTTGAAGGAGGATTTTCCCACATGAGAAAACAGAAAAGTGCAGTCACACTCCTTGCGCTCGCGCTCATGCTGGCGTTTGGAGCGGTCCCCGTCATGGCGGCAGAGGATACCGTGCCGCCCACTGTCCCGGCCGTCTATCCCTTTGAGGTACACAGCAGCGAAAGCGGCGGTGTATACCGGCTGGAAAAGATCTATTGTCTTGGCACAAAGGACGATCCCGCCGCTATTCCCACCGCTGACTTTGAACGCGAGGGACGGCACTATGAGCTGCTTGACCTGCTCAAAGCGGACCAGACGGAGACGGACACGCAGGAGCACATCGAGATCATTACGCTGGAGAGCAGCACCAAGGACATGAGCGAGATCATCAAGGTAATTGAGCCGGTCATGGAGGTCACTACGGAGGATGGATATGCCGGCACACTGACCGCGGATTACACCACCATTCAGGTCGAAGCCAGCGGCTACAAGAACAGAAGCCGCACGGTGACGGCAGAGCGCACCTACCCCAACCTCTCCGACGCCGATGTGTCGTTGATTCCGAAAACGGTGGAGGAAAATGGCCGCACCCTTACACTTGCTGATGTGAGCTGGCAGGAGGCTGCGACCGATCCGATGGACGGATATGAAGTGCCTTTGCGCTATACGGCGGTTGCAAGCTATACCGGAACGGCGAGCTATAAGACCGCTACCGGCTACACCGTAACGGTGGAATACAAAGGCGATGTTACCAAGACAAGCTGTGACACTGTGCTCTACACTGCTATTTTTACGTCCCACGGTGAGACGCATTTTGAGAACAAAACACCGTTGCTCGCCGCGCTCGGTGTATTGGTGCTCTCCGGCGCGGGCTATGCTGGATACAAAGGCTATCAGCGCTATATTAACAAGAAGAGAGGTTACGCCGCATGAAAAAATACATTCTATCTCTTGCCGCCGCCTGCTGTATGCTGGCGGCTTTTTCCATGCCTGTGTCCGCATTGGAGTACAGCTTCGATGGGCCGGACGCGGGGCTGTTTGGACGGCCCACCTCGGACGATACCATCTATGTCACCACGGGCGAGCCTGCCAACACGAACCGCGGCAAGGACGCAGCGTATATCCCGCCTGCCTTTGGCTCTCCCACTTCTTATACGCTGAACGCTGGGGAGCGCCTGACGCCGAACCTTGTGAGCGGTTCGACCACGGGAGCGGTCAGCGGCACGGGCGGCGTGACGGTCCTGCCCTCGAATGGAGCGGAAGGCGGGAGCTGGAGCTATCAGCCCATCGGCTATACCGCCGTGACAAGTGACCTCTACTATAGCGGCGGCTACCTTGCCACGCTGAAAATTCCCACGCTCGGTTTGTCCGTCAAGGTGTATCAGGGGACGGACGCGGACGCGCTCCGCAAGGGCGCGGGACATTTTGCCAGCACATCTATTTGGGACGGCAATGTGGCCATCGCCGGTCACAATCGTGGTGTGAACAATCACTTTGGTAAAATCCACACCCTCGACATTGGCGATACCATCAAGCTGACGACCAAGCTCGGCACGAGGGCCTATCAGGTCTATGCCGTCCATAAGGTGAGCGTGGACGATATGAGCGTGCTGAATGACAGCAGCGAGAACATCATCACCCTTGTCACCTGCGTCCGTGACCAGCCCGCCTACCGCTGGTGCGTGCAGGCCCGCGCGAAAATTTGACGAATTTTTCCGTCTCCTTTAGACTGAAAGCATAACAAAATCAAAGGAGGCAGACACCATGAAACACGCAAATTTTCTCACCGGCCTTGTCGTCGGCACCCTCGTCTTTGGCGGCACCACCGCCTATGCCGCGGGCATCTTGGCAGAGCGCAGCACCAACCGCATTTTCGTGGATGGGCGGGAGGTCCAGATCGAAGCCTACGCCATCCACGACAACAACTTCATGCAGCTGCGTGACATCGGAAAGGCCGTCGGCTTCAACGTCTATTGGAACGCCGAGGATGGGAGCGTCCAGATCGAGACAGATAAGCCCTACACCGGCGAAGCCCCGGCAAAAGGCGAAGCTGCCGATTCTGCTCCGCAGCCGGAAGCCACAGCGTCTGCCGACGATGCAGACGCCATGAAGCAGGACATCGTGGATCGGACCAACGCCCTGCGCAAAGAAAATGGCGTTGCCGCGCTGCATGTCAACGACAAACTCATGCAGGCCGCACAGGTCCGCGCCGATGAAATGGCCGCTCATACGGTCTATTCGCACACAAGACCGGACGGTCAAAAGTTCAATACCGTTACGGATTGCCCCTACATGGCCGAAAATATCCATCGTATTGCGGATTGGACGCTATCCGAACAGACGCTTGCTGAGCAAGCGGTAGCAGACTGGAACACCTCGGCGATGCACAATAAAAATATGCTCAATCCGAAGCTGTCCGAAATTGGCATCGGATTGGCGAGGGGCGTCAATGATAACGGAAACTCCTGTTGGTACTGTGTGCAGCTTTTTCTCTATGATGGATATTCCGTCTCACGGGTAGATACCCCCACAAACAAGTAAATCATCAACTACAATCAGAAAAGAGCAGATCGGCAAGGTTTGCTCTGTTTTATTACGCTTCATCGGAAAAGGAGAACTCTATGAAATCTATCAAGAAACGCCTGTTGTCATTTCTTTTGACATTGATAACGATTCTAAGCCTGCTGCCGACCTCTGCCTTTGCCGCATCCGGCACAGGCAAAGGCATCACGATCACAAAGGATCAAGCCTATTGGTCTACCCGCTTACTGGCCAACGGCACGCCGTACAGCTATCGCCCGCCCATGGCGGCCGGTCGGCTGCTGTACTGCCTCGACAGCGGCCTCGGCTACCACAACGCCACACAGTCATTCTTCGATTCCTATACCTACACTTCGGCTACCAATGCGGATGCCGACACCGTGCTCAAGACCGCCATCGCCAACAGCGGCCTTGGCGAGATGGACGCCGCGACGCTTGCCAATGTCAAGTGGCTCATGACCTACATCAACGATAGCAAGGCATCCAATGTAGGCCAGCTCTTTATGGCGGTCCAGACTTATGTGTGGGACCATCAGAGCTATAAGGGAGAACCTGGCGGGGATGGTGATGCAGGTGGCTACGCCAACGCTGATACCTACGAAATGTACTTGGGTCTCATCGACTGGATGCTCGCGCAGAAGGCGCAGGAGGACGCGGCATTTCAGCGCCAGATCGAGGAATATGCCGCACAGGGCATGGTCGCATCCATCGTAGAGAACGACAGTGCGAAATGGGCGGTATTTGCCCTTTCGAGCAACCGTAAGAACCAGTCCTTCTTCAACTATTACGGTCCGCGCAAGCTGGTGGTAAAGGATAAGCCGCAAGGCGGTGATGAGCCGACTCCCCCTGCGGGAGATGCGGACATCACCTTGCGAAAGGTGGCTGCCGGAACGACCCGCGGGCTGGATGGTGCAAAATTCAACATCTACCGTGACGGTCAGATCGTCGGCAGCGATGTGACCAGGAACGGCGGTACTATCGAGGTAAAGGACGTCACAGAGGGCCTGTGGTCTTTCGTGGAAACCGAAGCTCCAGCGGGGTACTGTGCAGACTCCACGCCCCTCAGCGTCTATGTGGACACGACCGATGGCGATAAGCAGTACACCGTGACTGCCGAGAACTATGCGCTGCCCGATATGAAGATCATTAAGCGCGACGCCATGAGCGGCAAGCCTATCGTCGGTA
>ERZ808259.276-NODE-276-length-26743-cov-3.421088_pt1 | contig 26743 bp, 20 predicted proteins | sample MGYA00521279_ERZ808259 | MGnify/ENA primary metagenome ERZ808259 (study PRJEB31516, sample SAMN03275586) | gut metagenome | biome: mammalia-associated habitat; material: feces | host: Papio cynocephalus | place: Kenya | collected 2012-07-27 ... | reverse complement strand
CAAGTATTTTACCATACTTGTCTAACAAATGGGGTGCTGTTCAGCCGTGCGGCCCAAGCCGTTTTTTATGAAATAGCAATAGCTCAAAAATCAGGCGATCCTCCTGTCGCCGCGGACGAAGTGGAGGACCAGACCGATAACGAGTCCCAGCAGCGCGGGAAGAACCCAAAACAGCCCGAGCTTCGCCAGCGGCAGCGTCTCCCGCAGCACCGCGAGGACGCCGTCCAGCCGGCAGGCGGCGAGCAGCGGCGCGGGCAGCGCGGCGGCGAAGTCGTAGAGCGCGCCGACAAGCGTCAGCGCGGTCGTCCAGACAAAGACGGCACGGTCGTAGGCGAAGAAGCGCCCGAGGAGGGAGAGCACGATCAGCGTGATGGCGAGGGGGTAGAGGAACATCAGCACGGGGACGGAGTAGCCGATGATGGAGCTCAGACCGAAGTTGGCGAAGAGCAGGGAGACCAGGCTGAAAATGACCGCCCAGACGCGGTAGGTGGGACCCTTGGGAAAGAGACCGGTGAAGGTCTCCGCGCAGCTTGTAATGAGGCCCACGGAGGTCTTGAGACAGGCGAGCGTCACGGTCGCGGCGAGGATCAGAAGGCCGGCGGAGCCGAGGTAGTGCTGCGCGATCTGCGCAAGGGCGATGCCGCCGTTTTCCGAGGTCTCGAACAGTCCGCGGCTCTGCACGCCGACAATGGTGACGGCGACGTAGATGGCGGCCATCAGCAGGCAGCTGAAGATGCCCGCGCGGACGGTGCTGCCCGCCACGGCATCCGGCTCGGTCACGCCGAGGCCACGGATGACCTGCACGACCACGATGCCAAAGGCAAGGCTCGCCAGCGCGTCCATGGTGTTGTAGCCCTCAAGGAAGCCGGTGAAGAAAGGCTGAGAGGCGTAAGCGCCCTCCGGCACGATCGCGCCGACGGCGGCGCCGGGGCGGAGCATCGCCACAACGACCAGAATGCCGAGGAACAGCAGAAAGCAGGGGTTGAGCACCTTGCCGACCCAGACGAGGATCTTGCCAGGGCGGAGCGAGAAGAACAGCGCCGCGGCGAAGAAGGCGGCAGAGAACGCCAGCAGGTAGAGCCGCGTGCTGCCGCCCTGCGGCAGCACCTGCTCCAGTCCCACCGTGAAGGAGGTGGTGGCGCAGCGGGGGATGGCGAAGAACGGCCCGATGGTCAGGTAGAGCAGGCAGGTGAAGAACATCGAGTAAGGCTTTCCCACGCGGCTGCCGAGCTCAAAGAGCCCGCCGGAGCGGCTGATGCCGAGCGCCGCTACGCCGAGCAGCGGCAGTCCGACGCCCGTTACGCAGAAGCCTATGACCGCAGGCCATACGTTCGCGCCGGCCATCTGACCCATGTGAACGGGGAAAATGAGGTTTCCGGCGCCGAAGAACATGCCGAAGAGCATACTGGCAACGTAGGTGTACTCGCGGCCGCTGAGCTTCTGTTTCATTTTCGTTTCTCCTTTTCGGTCCTGCCCGCCGGGGCCGGCCCGCGCGGTGCAGAATGTATGAAAATCAGTTTACCACAGCGGCGGAGAATGGGCAATCGGCATAAGCGATAAAAAACGCTGCGGGCAGCCCGCCTTTCTTCAAAGAACGAATAGACCGTCCGCGGATGGGCGGCGGAACGGCGCGGAAAAGATTTTCCAAAAGCTGTTGACAAGTGTAACCAACTATGCTACATTGTGTTTACAACAGTAACCAAAATCCGAAAAAGGAGGACGGCACATGGAACGATTTGATCTGGCGCCCGCCGAATGGAACATCATGGAATGTCTGTGGGAGCGCGCGCCGCAGACGGGCCGCGAGCTGACCGAGCAGCTGGAGGCCAGCATGGGCTGGAGCCGCAGCACGACGCTGACGCTGCTGCGCCGCATGGTCGGCAAGGGCGTGGTGAAGTGCGACACGGAGGGAGCGAAGAACACCTTTTCCCCCGCGGTGCGCCGCGAGGACGCGGCGCTGGCCGAGACGGAGACCTTTTTAGACCGCGTCTATCAGGGAAGCCTGAGCATGATGGTCAGCGCTATGACGCGCAGGCAGGCCATCTCCAAGGAAGAGATCGACGAGCTTTATGAGCTGCTGCGGCAGATGGAGGAGGGAACAAAATGATACAGTGGATCGTGTCATCCAGCGTTTTGATCCTGGTGGTCATCGCGCTGCGCTATGTGCTGCGCGGGAAGATCAGCCTGCGGATGCAGTACGCCCTGTGGCTGCTGGTGCTCGTGCGCCTGCTCGTTCCGGTGAGCTTCGGCGCGAGCGATCTGAGCGTGATGAACGCCGTGCCCGAGCGCGCGCCGACCGTGCAGCAGGGGACCTATCGGCAGGACATCGTCGGCGAGAGGAATGACGACACGCCCGCGAACGCCGGTACCGTCGGCGTTCCGGCGCAGAGCATGAACGAGGCGGCCCCGCCGGACCTCGTGCAGAACATCACGACCGCGACGGTGACTGCGCCGACGGTCGAGAAAACCGACTGGGCGCAGATCGCCACGACCGTCTGGCTCGTCGGCGCGGCGGCGCTGGGACTGGTGTTCCTCGCCGTGAACCTGCGCTTCGGCAGGAAGCTGCGCCGCTCGCGTGAGCGCGTGGAGGAGACGGACGCCTGCCTGCCGGTCTACGAGAGCGGCGAGACGGATACGCCGTGTCTGTTCGGCGTGGCGAAGCCGAGCATTTACGTCACGCCCGACACGCGCACGGAGGCGGAGACGCTGCGCTACGCGCTCGCCCACGAGCAGACGCACTACCGCCACGGTGACAACCTCTGGGCCGTCCTGCGCGGCGTGTGCCTGGCGCTGCATTGGTACAACCCGCTCGTGTGGTGGGCGGCGGAGCTTTCCCGCCGCGACGCGGAGCTGGCGTGCGACGAGGCGACCATCCGCCGCATCGGCGAGAGCGAGCGCGCCGCCTACGGCCGCACGCTCATCCGCATGACCTGTGAAAAGCGCCCCGCGCTGCTCGTCACCGCCACGATGATGACCGACAGCGGCAAGGGCCTCAAGGAGCGTATTTCTCTCCTGGTCAAGAAGCCGAAAACGGCGGCGTATACGGCGGTCGCCGTGCTGCTCATCGCGGGCCTTTCGGTCGCCTGCACCTTCACCGGCAGCAAGGACAACGCGGAGCTGGCCGACCCGTTCGGCAAGCACTATGTTGAGGAAGCAATCGTCGCCTGCGCGCCCGACTATATGAAAACTCCCATCGGGGGCGAGCTGGAAGTCGTTGCGGACAGGGACTCGGACGATGTGCGGACGCTGCTGCTCAAAAGGATGGACAACGAGGAGGAGCAGCTTTACGAAACGGTAGCGGAGGTCACACTCACGAAGGAGGAATTTGATGTCCGTTTCAACAGCAAGACGGACGGACCGACTGAATGGCTCGTCGACGGGCTTTCTGCCGCGAAGCTGCGCCGCGAGAACGCGAAGACATGGCTGTGCACCTCGTCCACAGCAGATGAAAACGGTTGGGCAAATCGGGTATACTTCCTTCAGCAGAAGGACGGCACACTCTATCTCGTGATGGCGGCTGAGCAGCCTGAAAATCAGAATAGGAACTTTGTCTGTTGGGTCTTCCGCCTGACCGAAAAGCCCGTGCCGACCTATGACAGCATGGAGGCCTACGCCCTCTCCGTCATCAACGCGCTCAAGCAGCCGAACGGCTACACCTACACGGTCATCGGCGCGGACGGTATGGCGCTTGAGGTCACCGAGGCGGCGGCCGATGTGCGCGTGACCGAGCTGGAGAAGCGCGGCGACTGCGCGGATCTCGCGCCGGACGGCGTGCTGGAGCTGTGGAGCTTCAACTATCAGGTCAAGCCCGAGGACAAGGCGGGCGCGCTGCCCGACCGCTTCTTCTGGGTCGGCGGTAATTACATCAGCGACGACGGCTACATCTCCGACGGCTTCTGGTACTATCTCACCGTGCTCCGCACAAACGGCGAGCCGGGCGTCTACAAGCTGCTCGACAGCCACATGGCGAACGACGGACTGTGGTACAACGGCTGCACCTACACGAGCGCCTACGAATACCTCTACGATTTCTACGCGGACTACGCGGGCCTTGACGTGCCGCGCTGCCTGATCACCGATTTCCTGAACGCGGACGACCTGATCCGTGAGAACACGGTGACCAGCAGCGACGACTGCACGGCGCGGCGCTACGACGGCGACGGCTGGTATCTCTACATTCCGACTGTGGCGTGGACGAAAACGAACGGTCAGGATAGCTGGTACTCCGCTTACTGCGACGGCAGCACGCTGTGCGTGGATAAGAGCGTGGACAGCGTGGAAACGATGGAGGCGTTCTACCGCGAGGGCGGCTTCACGCTCGAGCAGTACCGGGAGGGCGCGGCGCTCAGCGGACCGTGGCTGCGCTACGACGCGGAGAGCGGCACGCAGTTTGCGAACTACCTTGCGCCGGACCCCGATTACGGCGGCTGCTACATCATCTCGACCTACTGGAAGCCGACCGACGATACCTCGGTGAACGAGTGGGGCTACAGCACGCGGAACCGTATTCTGAACGAAGCGGTCAAGCTGCGCGCGATGGCGCAGAGCTTTGTGGTCAGCGGAAATGCCGGCTCCATGGTCTCAACCTTCCAAAACGACCTCGACCTCGCTACCGAGGGCAAAGCCGCATGGCTGTATCTCGTTGAGAACGGCGAGACCGTCGGCAGCTACAACGTAAGCAGCTCATGGAATGTCCCCCCGCTCAACTCCTATCATTACAGTACATGCGACGCACCGGATAATACTGACAGACAGCTTATTCTCTGGCTTTCGGACAACGACAACTCGTATTTTAGTCTCAACAAAAATACAGACACGCAGCAACCCGGTTTTACCCCGAACAATAAAACCTCGTATTTGGGGTTCTACGAGGGAACGAACATCGTGGCGTATCACCGCAGCATGACCGACCCGGTGTACTACTACGAGGCGCAGGGCGATTTCAGCATCGTCGACGACGATGGGCGCACACTTTATGATGTGATACGCGCATGGTACGACGAGGCGGAGTTCTGTACGCTGCAGAATGAGGTCGATGAGACCGCCATTCCGGACCGCGGACAGTCGTGGGAGGAGGCCGCGCAGGAGTATCTCGACGCCTACGAGGGCGTGCATCTCAAGGTGCGCAGCGGCAGCCTGTACAAGTATACATGGGTGAAGAACCTCGTTGAGCCGGCAGAGGAGACAACGCAGGCCTTCCGCGAGCGCGGCGAGCTGGACGAGAACGGCTACTGCTTTTATTCCACGACCGAATTTGTGCCGGAAAGCGAACGGGCGCTGGGATTTGCGATGGCGGGCAACACCGGAGACTGCGACGATCCCGACGCGCCGCAGGGCGCGTATGAATACAGCCGCTGCTGTTCCGTCACACTAAAAGAGGACGGCTGGTACGGCAGGGTACACGGCACCGGCTGGTAAATCAGCTCAGGATCGAACAGCGGGGAGCCGCGGGCAATTCTGCCCGCGGCTCTTTCTCTGCGCCGAAAAAAGAAAAGTTTTCAATTTACCCCCTATGCAAAACGGAAAAAATACGCTACAATGTAGCTGTTAAAATATGAACCGTTCGCAGGGAGGAACAGACAGGCATGGAGAAACCGAAATACAAGCGCGTCCTGCTCAAGATCAGCGGCGAGGCGCTCGCGGGCGACAAGCACTTTGGCTTGGACTTCGGCGTCATCGGTCAGGTGACGGACGTCATCAAGGAGTGCGTGGAGGCCGGCGTACAGATGGGCATTGTCATCGGCGGCGGCAACTTCTGGCGCGGCGTGAAGAACGGCGAGGGCTACATCGAGCGCACCCGCGCCGACCACATGGGTATGTTGGCTACGGCGATGAACTGCATGGCGGTCGCCGACGTGCTGGAGCAGAAGGGCGTGGACGTGCGCATCCAGACCGCACTGGAGATCAAGGAGGTCGCGGAGCCGTATATCCGCGCCCGCGCCATCCGGCATCTGGAAAAGGGCCGCGTGGTCATCTTCGGCTGCGGCATCGGCTCACCGTTTTTCTCCACGGATACCGCGGCGGTGCTCCGCGCGGCGGAGATCAACGCGGACGTTATCCTGCTGGCGAAGAACATCGACGGCGTGTACAACGCCGACCCCGCGAAGGTCGCGGACGCGGTGAAGTACGACGCCATCTCCTACGAGGACGTGCTGGCCCAGCACCTCGCTGTGATGGACTCCACGGCGACCTCGCTTTCGATGGACAATCACATCCCCGTGCTCGTTTTCGCGCTGAAGGACCCCAAGAACATCCTGCGCGCCGTGATGGGCGAGAAGATCGGTACGATCGTCGGCGAGTGAGCCGGCGTCGCAAGATAAAATGCAAAAATCAAAATTTGAGGAGGCTATCCCCATGTTGAAGGATGAATACAAGGTTTACGAGGAAAAAATGAGAAAGAGCATCGACTCTGTGGCCGCCGACTTCGCCGCCGTGCGCGCGGGCCGCGCCAACGCCGCCGTGCTCGACCGCATCAGCGTGGACTATTACGGTACGCCGACGCCCATCCAGCAGATCGCGTCCATCGGCTCGCCCGACCCGCGTCAGCTGCTCATTCAGCCGTGGGACGCGAGCGCCGTGAAGCTCATTGAAAAGGCCATTCAGGGGTCCGACCTGGGCATCAACCCCCAGAACGACGGCAAGGTCATCCGGCTCGTCTTCCCGCAGCTGACCGAGGAGCGTCGTAAGGAGCTCGTCAAGCAGATCCGCAAGTACGCCGAGGGCGGCAAGGTCGCCATCCGCAACATCCGCCGCGACGCGATGGAGACCTTCAAGAAAAAGCAGAAGGCCAGCGAGCTGACCGAGGACGATCTGAAGATCGCCGAGAAGGACCTGCAGAAGCTCACCGACGATATGTGCAAGGAGCTGGACGCCCTGCTCGAAAAGAAGGAAAAGGAACTGATGGAGGTCTGATGGGACTTTTCACCAAAAGACAGCTGACGGGGCAGGTTGACAAAAGCAGCCTGCCTCGTCATGTTGCCGTCATCATGGACGGTAACGGCCGCTGGGCGCAGAAGCGCGGCCTTCCGCGCTCGGCAGGCCACAAGGCGGGCGCGGAGAGCTTCCGCCGTCTCGGTACCTACTGCAAGAAGCTCGGCATCGACTACCTGACGGTCTACGCCTTTTCGACCGAGAACTGGAAGCGCCCGCAGGACGAGATCGACGGCATCATGCAGCTTCTGCGCCGCTATCTGCACGAGTGCATTGACACGATGGAGCGCGACGGAAACCGCCTGCGCTTCCTCGGCGACCTGAGCGTGCTGGACGACGACCTCAAGGAGCTGATCCGCGAGACGAACGAAATTTCCGCGCGCATCGAGGGCTTTCAGGCGAACGTCTGCCTGAACTACGGCGGACGCGACGAGATCGTTCACGCTGCCCGCGCCTTCGCGCGCGACTGCGCGGCAGGGGAGAAGCAGATCGACGCACTGACGGAGGAGACCTTCTCGCAGTATCTCTATTCCAACGGTCTGCCCGACCCCGAGCTGCTCATCCGTCCGGGCGGGGAGAAGCGCATCAGCAACTATCTCCTCTGGCAGTGCGCGTACAGCGAGTTCTACTTCTGCGATACGCTCTGGCCGGATTTCGACGAGCGGGAGTTCGACAAGGCACTCGTGGCCTATCAGCACCGCGAGCGGCGCTTCGGCGGCGTGAAGCCGTAAGAGAAAAACAGCCCGAAAGGGGAAACACTATGAAACAAAGATGGCTTGTGGCCATAGTTGGCCTGCCCTTGCTGCTGCTGGTTCTGCTGGCCTGTCCACAGTGGGCGACGACGCTGCTGGTCTGCGCCATTTCCGGCGTTGCGGCCTATGAGCTGCTTCATGTGGCGGGGAAAAATATCGGCAAAGCGGTCTATGCCGCGACGATCCTCTGCGCAGTGGCACAGGTCTGGGTGATCTATGATGTGCGCAAATGGTACGAGGTCACCGTTCCGCTGCGCGGCGGCGCACCGTTTGACAAGTGTCTGATCCTGCCGTGGGTGCTGGTGATGTTCCTGTTTTATGAGGCCGTTGCCCGCTATGGGAAAGGGAACAATCTGCCCTTCACCGATGTGGCGACGGGCATCGTTGCGGGCGCTGTGCTGCCGACGATGTACAGCTGCATCCTGCTCCTGCGCTGCGTGCCGGAGTATGGCAGACTCTATGTGCTTGCGCCGTTTTTTATCGCCTTCGCGGGCGACTCGCTCTCGATGGGCTTTGGCATGTGGTTCGGCAAGCGTAAGATGGCGCCCCACGTCAGCCCGCACAAGACCTGGGCGGGCGGCATCGGTGGTCCCATCGGCAGCGCGCTCGGTATGCTGCTGCTCGGCTTCATCGGGCAGAGATGGCTCGGCTATGCGCCGGACTATCTGGAGCTGGTCAAGGTTGGCGCGGGCGCCAACATTTTCGGCCAGCTCGGTGATCTTTCCATGTCGCTCATCAAGCGTGAGGCAGGCATCAAAGACTACAGCCATCTTTTCCTCACACACGGCGGTATGCTCGACCGCTTTGACTCTACGCTCTTCATTGCGCCCATTGTCTATCTTTTTGTGGGGACTGGCGCGATATGACAAGGAGTATTGCTTTACTCGGCTCGACCGGCTCCATCGGCTGCCAAACGCTGGAGGTCGTGCGGGAGCTTGGGCTGAACGTTGCGGCGCTGACCGCCAATGCGAGCGTTGATCTCATCGAACAGCAGGCGCGGGAGTTCTCCCCGCGTCTTGCCGTGCTTTATGACGAAGCGGCGGCCGCCGAGCTGCGTGAGCGCCTGCGGGACACAAAAACGCGGGTCCTCTCCGGCATGGAGGGCCTGCTCGCCGCCGCGACCGCGGAGGACGCCGACACGGTGGTGACCGCCGTGGTCGGCATGATCGGACTAAAGCCCACGCTTGCCGCCATCGAACGCGGCAAGCGCATCGCGCTGGCCAACAAGGAGACGCTGGTGTGCGCGGGCACGCTCGTGATGGACGCGGCGGAGAAGTACGGCGCGGAGATCGTGCCGGTGGACAGCGAGCACAGCGCGATCTTCCAATGCGTACAGGGCTGCCGTGACCGCGGCGAGATCAAGCGCCTGATCCTCACCTGCTCCGGCGGGCCGTTCTACGGACTATCCCACGAACAGCTTGCGGGCAAGACGCGCGCCGACGCGCTCAAACATCCGAACTGGACGATGGGCGCGAAGATCACCGTCGATTCCGCGACGCTGATGAACAAGGGCCTTGAGATCATCGAGGCGATGCGGCTCTACCGTCTGCCGCTGCGTCAGGTGGACGCGATCATCCATCGCCAGAGCATCGTTCACTCGCTCGTCGAGTACCGCGACGGCGCGATGCTCGCACAGCTCGGCACGCCCGACATGAAGCTGCCCATCCGCTACGCGATGACCTATCCCTGTCGCGCGGAAACGCCGGACCGGACGCTCGACCTACTCTCCTGCCCGCCGCTGACCTTTGCCGCGCCCGACGAGGATACCTTCCGCTGCCTGAAGCTCGCGCGTCAGTGCGCCGCGGTCGGCGGCACGGCCTGCGCCGTGCTCAACGGTGCGAACGAGGTCGCAGTCGGCGCGTTTTTGCGGGACGCGGTGGGCTTCAACGACATTCCCGCGCTGGTGGAAGCGGCGCTGGGAACGGTGGAGCAGGTCTCCGCGCCGACGCTGGAGGAGATCCTCGCGGCAGACTGCGCGGCGCGCGCGGCGGTCCGCGCGCACATCCAATAAGCAAGTTCCATAAGGAGTTTTTTCATGTATATCATCGCTGCCATTCTGATCTTCGGCGTGCTCATCGCCGTGCATGAGCTCGGACATTTTCTTGCCGCAAAGGCCTGCGGCGTGCGCGTGAACGAGTTCTCCATCGGCATGGGCCCGGCCATTTTTCATAAGACAAAGGGCGAAACGGAATATTCGCTGCGCCTTCTGCCCATCGGCGGCTTTTGCGCGATGGAGGGTGAGGACGAGGAAAGCGACGACCCGCGCGCGCTGGAGAAGCAGGGCTTTTGGAAGAAGCTGCTGATCTTCGTCGCGGGCGCGGCGATGAATTTTCTCACCGGCTTTGTCATCATGCTCTGCCTGTACGCGGGCGCCCAAGGCTTCTATACGGCGGAGATCGTCGAGCTTGACCCGGCATTTCCCCAGCAGGGCGAGGACGGCATCCTGGTCGGCGACGTGATCTGGGCCATCAACGGCGAGCGCATCTATCTCAAGAGCGACGTTTCCACGGTGCTCGGCGTGGTCAATCTCGATGAAAACGGCACCATCGAAATGACGGTCAAACGCGGCGGCGAAAAGCTCAAGCGCACGCTGACGCTGCAGACCTATACGGACGAAAACGGCAGCACGGTGCGCCGGTACGGCTTCACCTATGGAGGCATCGTTGAGGCGACGCCGCTCGTGCGGCTGCAATACAGCTGGTACAACACGCTCGATTTTGTGCGACTTGTGCGCATGAGCCTGATGATGCTGGTGAGCGGCTCGGCAGGGCTGGACGACCTCAGCGGGCCGGTCGGCATCGTTTCGACCATCAAGGACGTGGGCGAGGAGGCGCAGGAGGAGGCCGAGAAGAACAATCAGAACGGCTTCGCCGCGGCGGCGGAGAGCATTCTCTACTTTGGTGCGCTCATTGCGGTCAACCTTGCCGTGATGAACCTGCTGCCTCTGCCGGCGCTCGACGGCGGAAAGGTGTTTTTTCTTGTGATCAACACGCTGGCGCTGGCGATCTTCAAACGTCAGATCCCACCGAAATACGAGAACTATATCCACATGGCGGGCTTTGCCCTGCTGATGGCGCTGATGCTTTTCATCACGTTCCACGATGTGATGAAGCTGCTGTGAGGAGGGGAGAAGCGTGACGAAGCAGATCATGGTCGGCGGCTTGGCTGTCGGCGGCGGCGCGCCGGTCACCATCCAGTCGATGTGCAACACAAAGACCGAGGACACAGGCGCGACCATCGAACAAATTCTGCGCTTGGAGCAGGCAGGCTGCGAGATCGTGCGCGTGACCGTGCCGACGCCCGAGGCGGCGGAAGCGGTCGAGACCATCAAGAACAGCATCCACATCCCGCTCGTGGCGGACATTCACTTTGACTATCGCCTTGCCATCGCCGCGGCGGAGCACGGCGCGGACAAGATCCGCATCAACCCCGGCAACATCGGCGGGGAGGACCGCGTGAAGGCGGTCGTGGACTGCTGCCGCGCGCACAAGGTGCCCATCCGCATCGGTGTGAACGGCGGCTCGCTGGAAAAGGAACTGCTGGCAAAGTATGGCCGCGTGACGCCGGAGGCGCTCGTGGAGAGTGCGCTGGGCCATGTCGCGCTGCTGGAGAAGTTTGACTTCACGGACATCTGCATCTCCGTCAAAAGCTCCGACGTGCCGCTCAACATGGCGGCTTACCGGCTGCTGCATGAAAGGGTGGACTATCCGCTGCACCTCGGTGTGACCGAGGCGGGTACGCCGTCGATGGGAGTGCTGAAGTCCACCATCGGCATCGGCGGACTGCTCTGCGAGGGCATCGGCGACACGATGCGCGTTTCATTGACCGCCGATCCGGTGGAGGAGGTCTATGCCGCCAAGCGCATTCTGCGCGCCTGCGGGCTGCGAAGAAGCGGCGTGAATCTGATCTCCTGCCCGACCTGCGGGCGCACGGCTTACGATATGATCCCGCTGGCGGAGGAGCTGGAGCGCCGCCTTGAGGACTGCGACAAGCCCATCACCGTCGCGGTCATGGGCTGCGTTGTAAACGGCCCCGGCGAGGCGAGCGCGGCGGACATCGGTGTCGCGGGCGGCAAGGGCGAGGGCCTTATTTTCCGCCATGGCGAGGTATTGTATAAGGTAGCGCAGGAAAAGCTGCTGGACGCCCTGCTCGATGAGATCGAGAAACTGTAAGAGAGAAGCGAAAGAATGGCACAAAGAATACCGTTTTTTGAATTATTTGAGGGCTTTGCGCCGCCCATCGGACTGCGCGTGCTGCTCACCGACGCCCGAGTGACCGACGTCACCGTGGAGCAGGAGAGCCGCACGATGGCGCTTGCGCTGACGGTGCTGCAGGAGATCACGGATTCCGAGCGCACCCTGCTCGAGCAGCTTTTGGCGGACCGCTTCGCGCTCAACGGCGTGCGGATCTCGCTGACGCAGGGCGGCTTTCCCAAGCAGGAGCCGCGGCCCTCGAACACAGGCGGCGCAAAGAAGGAGTCGAGCGCCGGCAAGATCATCATGGGCCGCGAGATCAAGGGGCATCCCATGCCGATGAGCGAGCTGAACCCCAAGGCTGGAAACGTCGTGGTCGAGGGCAAGGTCTTCAAGTGCGAGTTCCGTGAGCTGCGCCAGCCGGGTATGTGGCTGGCGCTCATTGAGATGACCGACTACGAGGGCTCGGTCATCGTGCGCAAGCGGATGCTGGAGAAGGATGTCGCGCCGCTGCGCGACCGCGTTTCGACCGGCATGTGGCTGCGCGTCGCGGGCACGATGGAGCTGACCTACGACGGCCACGATATGCAGCTCAACCCGCGTGACGTGACCGAGATCACGCACGAGCCGCGCATGGACACCGCCGAGGTCAAGCGCGTGGAGCTGCATCTGCATACGCGTATGTCCAACATGGACGCGCTGACCGACACCGGCAGCGTCGTCAAGCTCGCGGCCAAGTGGGGGATGCCCGCCATCGCCATCACCGACCACGGTGTGGCGCAGTCCTTTCCGGATGCCTGGCACGCCGGCGAGGGTAAAATAAAAATACTTTACGGCTGTGAGGGCTATTTCGTCAACAACATCGACGACCGCATCGCCATTCACGGACATCAGGACATCGGCTTTTCCGATGAGATCGTCTGCTTCGACATCGAAACGACCGGTCTCAAGGTCACGCAGGAGGCCATCACGGAGATCGGCGCGGTGCGGCTCAGGAACGGAGAGATCGTTGAGACCTTCCAGACCTTTGTGGACCCCGAGCGCCGGCTGACGCCGGAGATCATCGGTCTGACCGGCATCACGGACGATATGCTGCGTGGCGCGCCGAAGCTCAAGGACGCGCTGACGGCGTTCCTCGCCTTCGCGGGCGACGCGCCGCTCGCGGCGCACAATGCGGAATTTGATATCAGCTTTATCCGCGCGGGCTGCCGGAAGTGCGGTATCCCGTTCGAGCCGACCTATATTGATACGCTCATTCTGGCGCAGAATCTGCTGCCGGGCTTGGGCAAATACAAGCTCGATATCGTGGCGAATCATTTGCAGCTGCCGCAGTTCAACCACCACCGCGCGTCAGACGATGCCGTGCCGGTCGCGCAGATGCTGACGAAATTTTTCCCCATGCTCGAAGAGCGCGGCGTAACGCGGCTGCAGCAGATCAACAACGAAATGCTCAAGCTGCGCCCGCTGGGAAGCAAATCCAACCGCTTCCCGAAGCACATCATTCTGCTGGCCAAGAACAAGGCGGGCCTGAAGAATCTTTACCAGCTCATTTCGCTCTCCAACCTCAAGTATTTCAAGCGTGTGCCGATCATCCCGAAGAGCGAGCTGATCGCGCACCGCGAGGGGCTTATCATCGGCTCGGCCTGCGAGGCGGGCGAGCTGTTCCGCGCGGTCGCGGACCACAAGGACTGGGAGGAGCTCAAGCGCATCGCGTCCTTCTACGATTATCTCGAGATCCAGCCCATCTGCAACAATCGGTTCATGCTGCGCGAGGGTGCGGTCAAGAGCGAGGAGGAGCTGCGCGATTTCAATCGCACCATTGTCCGGCTCGGCGAAGAGCTGGGCAAGCGGGTCGTCGCCACCGGCGACGTACATTTCCAGGAGCCGGAGGACGAGGTCTACCGCCATATCCTGCTGGCCTCCAAGAAATTCCCCGACGCGAACGCACCGCTGCCCATCTACTTCCGCACGACGGACGAGATGCTCCGTGAATTTGAATATCTCGGCAAGGAAAAGGCCTACGAGGTGGTGGTGACCAATACGCGCGCCATCGCGGACCAGATCGAAAACATCGAGCTGCTGCCCAAGGGCAAGCTCTTCCCGCCGCGCCTGGAAAATTCCAGAGAGGACCTGAACCGCCTCGTCTGGGACAAGGTGCATGAGCTTTACGGCGACGAGCCGCCGAAGCTCATCAAGGACCGTCTGGACATTGAGCTGGGCGGCATCCTCGGCAAGTACGACGTGGTGTATATGTCGGCGCAGAAGCTCGTTCAGCGCTCGCTCGAGTGCGGCTATCTGGTCGGCTCGCGAGGGTCGGTCGGCTCGTCGCTCGTCGCCTATATGTCGGGCATCACCGAGGTCAACTCGCTCCCGCCGCACTACCGCTGCCCGAAGTGCAGGCACAGCGAGTTCATCACCGACGGCAGCTACGGCTGCGGCGCGGATATGCCGGACAAAAACTGCCCCGAGTGCGGGACGAAGTACGTCAAGGACGGCTTCGATATTCCGTTTGAGACCTTCCTCGGCTTCGGCGGCGGCAAGGTGCCGGATATTGATTTGAACTTCTCGGGCGAATATCAGGCGCGGGCGCACCGCCATGCCATCGAGATGTTCGGCGAAACGCAGGTGTTCCGCGCGGGCACCATCGGCACGCTGGCGGAAAAGACTGCCTTCGGCTTCGTGAAAAAGTATCTGGAGGAAAACGGCATCCAGTCGGGCGCGGCGGAGATCGACCGCCTGACGGCGGGCTGCGTCGGCGTGCGCCGCACGACGGGCCAGCACCCCGGCGGCCTCGTCGTCGTGCCGGACGATCTGGAGATCGAGGATTTCTGCCCCGTGCAGCACCCTGCTGACGCGGAGGACAGCGACACCATCACCACGCATTTTGAATACCACTGCATGGAGGATAACCTCCTCAAGCTCGATATGCTCGGCCACGATGATCCGACGATGATCCGTATGCTCGAGGACCTCACCGGCGTGAACGCGCGGCAGATCCCGCTTGACGACCCGGATACGATGAGCATTTTCACCTCGTCGAGGGTGCTGGGCTTTGAGAACGACGACCTGCTCGGCCCGACCGGCGCGGTCGCCATTCCCGAGTTCAACACGCGCTTCACGCGCCAGATGCTCATTGACACGCAGCCGAAGGACTTCAACACCCTCGTGCGTCTTTCCGGCTTTTCGCACGGCACGGACGTGTGGCTCGGCAACGCACGCGAGTTGATCGTCAGCGGCACGGCGAGCGTTCTGGAAACGGTCGGCTGCCGTGACGACATCATGCTCTATCTCATCTCCATGGGCCTTGACCCGAAAATGAGCTTCAAGATCATGGAGGCTGTGCGAAAAGGCAAGGTCAAAAAGGGCGGCTTTCAGGACGGCTGGGTCGAGGCGATGCAGGAGCACGACGTGCCGGAATGGTACATCGAATCGCTCGCCAAGATCGGCTATCTGTTCCCGAAGGCGCACGCGGTCGCATATGTTATGATGGCGTTCCGCATCGCGTGGTTCAAGGTGCATGAGCCGCTGGCGTTCTACGCGACCTTCTTCACCGTGCGCGCGAAGGCGTTTGACGCGGAGTATTGCTGCGCGGGACTGGACGCGGTCAAGCGGAAGATCCGCGAGATCGAGAACAACAAGGACGCGTCGGCGGTCGAGCAGGATCTGATGACCACGCTCGAGGTCTGCTACGAGTTCTACCGCCGCGGCTTCCACTTTGACACCATCGACATCTACCGCTCCGACGCGACGAAGTTCACCGTCACCGAAGGCGGTCTCCTGCCGCCGTTCATCTCCGTCCACGGACTCGGCGAGGCAGCGGCGCTCGACACGGTGGAAAAGCGCAGGGGCAAGGAGTTTATCTCGGTCGAGGAGTTCTCCATGTGCTGCAATAAGCTCTCCAAAACGCACATCGAGCAGCTCCGCGCGCTCGGCGCGTTTGCCGGCATGGCGGACACCAGTCAGCTCACGCTGTTCGGATGAAAAAAGCAAGACCTGCCTTTTAAGCAGGTCTTGCTTTTTCGCTTATTTCATTCCTACAGCCCCAGCTCCACGGCGCGGCGCAGGCGCACCTTGCCGTCCAGCGCGGCATCGATGGTCTGGATCAGCGCCTCACGGTCGCGGTTGAGCGTACCGCCGAGGGGAAGATAGTTCGAGGCGTGGTTCGAGCGGAACACGCTGCCCTCGGAGTCGATGTGTTCGAGGAAGAGGCGCGTCTCGCGCATCAGATCGGCGGGCCCCATCATCCGAAATTCGCCCGCCTCGATCCAATCGTGCAGGGGAGTGCCGGAGTAGACGCGCAGCGTCAGAAAAGCGATAAACTCCGGCTTCATGGCGCTCACGGCCTTCGCCGTGTCGATGGCGTGGGCCTGCCAGTCGCCGTTGAGTCCAGCCATGCCGTTGATGGCGGTGACGGAAATGGCGATGCCTGCCGCCTTGCAGCGCAGCGCGTTTTTGACGGTCTCCGCCGCGGTGACGCCCTTGTTGAACTTCAAGAGCAGCTCCTCGTTGCCGCTTTCCAGACCGATGTAGACGAGCGCCAGCCCATGCTCACGCAGCCTGCGAAGCTCCTCGTCCGTTTTGCGCGCGATGGCCTTTGTGGTGGCATAGGCGGCAACGCGCGTACACTCGGGGAAGTATTCGCGGATGAAGTCTAGCACCTGCAGCAGATAGTCCATCGGCAGGATCAGCGCGTCGCCGTCGGCGAGAAAGATGCGCTCGATGCGCCGCTCGTAGCTGCGCGCCTCAGCGAGGTCGCGCAGGACCTCCTCCACCGGACGAATGGAGAACTTCTTATCCTTGTACATATTGCAGAACGCACATTTGTTGTGGCTGCAGCCGAGCGTACACTGCACGATCAGGCTGTACGCCTCGCTCGGCGGACGGTAGACGGCTCCGTAGTAGTGCATGGGCTTCCTCCTTGCTTGTTCAGTCTTCCAGCTTGGCCAGGCACTTCTTCATGAAGCGCTCACAGTCGATGATGGCGCGCTCGTGCGTGCCCTCGCCGATGAGGCCCTTGTTATCGTATGCCTCGACCTTGAAGGTATACATCTTGCCGTTCTCGGAAATGGCGATCAGCTCAGCCTTGGCGGTGATCTCCGCGCCGATAGGGGAGGGGGAAACGTGGCGGACGTTGACCATCGTGCCGACGCTGCTCTTGCCCTCGGGAAGCTGCTCTTTCATGTAGTAGTAGGCCGCGGCCTCCATCCAGCAAATGAGGAAGGGGGTGGCAAAGATGTCCAGTCCGCCCGAGCCGAGCGCGCCGGCGGTGATCTCCTTGGTGACGACATTTTTGTATTCGTAAGTGTCTCCGATCTGCATGGGTTTGATTCCTTTCTTTTGTGCGATGTTTTTTTACTTGGCCGCCTTGACCTTGATCCAGAGCTTGCTCAGCTCGCGCATGAGCGTCTGGTTGTCGTGGAACATCTCGTCCTTCTCGTAGCCGGAGCGGGGAAGGTAGGCGGCGTTCTCGGCGTAAAGGTCCTCGGAGGAGGTCATCTCCTCAAAGACCTCCGCGTTGGGAGAAGTATACCCCACCGTTTCCGTATTGTCAAATGCGGCTTCGTAGGTGAGCATATAGTTGATGAACTCGTGGGCGAGCAGGGGGTTTTCCGCATTCGCGGGAATGACCATCGCGTCGCACCAGATGTTCGTGCCCTGAGAGGGCATATAGAAGCTCATGTCCTCGTTCTCGTCGAGAATGACGGTGGCGTCGCCGGAGTAGACGACCGCGAGATCCTTGTAGCCGTTTATCATGCCGTCGATCACCTCGTCGGTGACGTAGACGGGCGACATGGTGTCGTTCATCTGCAGCAGCCATTCGTAGGCGGCGTTGATCTCGTCGGGATCGGAGGTGTTCATCGAGTAGCCGAGCGCCTTGAAGGCCATCATGAACGAGTCGCGCTCGGAGTCATAGATGTAGAGGTGACCGGCGTAGTCGGTGTTGCGCAGCACCTCCCAGCCCTGTTCCTCCACCACGGCGGGATCGACGTTCTCGTGGTTGTAAACGATGCCGACGCTGCCCCAGAAGTAGGGAACGGACCACTCATTGTCCGGGTCGTAGCTCATGCCGCGCACCGCGTCGTCCATGTTTTCAAGGTTTGGAAGCAGGCTGTGATCGAGCGGCTGGAGATAATTCTCCTTCATCAGGCGTTCGATCATGTAGTCCGAGGGAATGACCACGTCGTACTTGTCGCCCGCCATGAGCTTGGTGTACATCATTTCATTGGAGTCGAAATTTTCCACGATGACGCGCACGCCGAACTGCTTTTCAAAGTCGCCGATGACGTTCTCGCCGAGGTATTCGCCGGGGAGGTAGAGCTTGAGGACGTTACTGCCGTACTTTTCGACGGCGGCAGCGTTCTTGTGCTGCTGAGAAAGGCTGACGCCGACCGTTCCGCCGAGAATGGCGAGCACCAGCACGCCGGCGACGGCGGCCATCAGCTTACGGCTTTGTGCAAAGGACTTTCCCTTTTCACTTCCTGCCTTTTCGCGCTTTTCGTGCAGGATCGGGACAAGGTTGACGATGCCGAGCACCAGCGTGATGGCGACAATGACAAGCGTGGAGAGCGCGTTGATGGAGGGATTCACACGCTTGGACATGGTGTAGACCAGAATGGAGATGTTGTTCACGCCGTTGCCCGTGGTGAAGTAGGAGATCACGAAGTCGTCAAAGCTCATGGTGAACGCGATGAGCGCGCCGGAAACGATGCCCGGACGGATCTGCGGTACGATGACGCGGGTGAGCGCCTGGAACGGCGTGGCGCCGAGGTCCATCGCCGCGTCGATGAGATTCGGGTCGAGCGAGCGCAGCTTCGGTGTGACGGAGAGCATGACGTAGGGGATGCAGAACATGATGTGCGCGAGCAGCAGCGTCAGAAAGCCCTTCTTCACCGTCAGCACGCTGAAGAACATCAGCAGGCTGATGCCGGTGACGATATCGGGATTCATCACGGGCAGGTCGTTCACGCGCTCGACCATCGCCTGAAGCACTTTCTTCGACTTCGACAGGCCGATGGCGGTGACGGTGCCGACGATGGTGGAAACGACGGTAGCCAGAATGGCGATGACGACCGTGTAGAGCACGGCCTCCATCATCGTGGAGTCCGCGAACATCTTTTCATACCAGCGCAGGGAGAAGCCGCCGAACTTCGTCAGCGAGCGGGAATCGTTGAACGAAAAGGCGATGATGTAGAGAATGGGGAGGTAGAAGAACAGCAGCGTCAGCGTGAGAATGACCTTGGAGGCGGCAGAGGTTTTCTTTTTCATCGTCCGTCACTCCTTTCCGCGGCTGGCGGGCTGCACGTCAACCTTGCGCGTGAGCCACATCGAAAGCATGATGATGATCGCCATGATGAGGGAAATGGCGCTGCCGAAGTTCCAGTCGCCGGAGGTGAGGAACTGCGACTCGATGATGTTGCCGACGAGCACGAATTGGCCGCCGCCGAGGAGCTTCGGAATGAAGAAGCTGGAAACGGCGGGCAGGAACACGAGCGTGATGCCGGAAATGACGCCAGGGAGGGAGAGCGGCAGCGTCACGCGCAGGAATGCCTGCACGGGCGTGGCGCCGAGGTCGTTGGCGGCTTCCAGCAGGCTCTTGTCCATCTTGGCGAGCGAGGTGTGGATCTGCAGGATCATAAAGGGAATGAAGTTATACACCATGCCGAGAATGACGGCGAAGCTCGTGTGGATCATCGAGACCGGCCCGATGCCGAAAAAGCCGAGAATGGTGTTGAGGATGCCCTCGTCCTGCAGAATACCCATCCACGCATAGGTGCGCACGAGCATATTGACCCACGTCGGCATGGTGATGAGCAGGATCATGATGGTGTTCGAGCGGCTGTTCATCTGAGCGATGGCATAGGCGATGGGGTAGCCGAGCACGATGCAGATGAGTGTCGTGAGCACGGCAATGTAGAGCGAGCGGCCGAGCACCTCCATGAACACGGTGTCGGTGACAAAGCGCTTGAAGTTATCGAAGGTGAACTGAAAGGTCAGCACCTCGTTGCCGGAAACGGTGAAGGCGTAGAGCACGATGAGCAGCATCGGCAGCACGATCATCACGCTGATCCAGGCGACGTAGGGATACGTCATGGAACGGAACTGCTTCACCACTGCCCCTCCTTCTTCATGACGTGAATGTCCTCGGGGCGGAAGATGAGGCCGACCTCCGCGCCCTCCTCGCAGGCGCGCGTGGTGGAGACCTTGTACTCATAGCCCTCGGTGGAGAAGGTCACGTCGTAGACGCCCGGCTCGATGGTCTCGGGGTCAAAATCGTACTTGACGTCGGTGATCTCGACCTGTTCGCCGTCCTCGAGGGACCACGCGGACGCGCTCGCCCAGGTCTCCAGATCGGTGTCGAGCGCGATGCTCTCCTGAATGTCCTCGACCTTCTTGAAGAAGTTCATCGCGTAAATTTCTTCCTGATAGACCTTGCTCTCCACGCGGTTCTCCGCCATGACCGCGGCCTTGACCGTGATGGACGTTCCGGCGGCGGTGGAGAAGGTGACGGAGTAGCTGCCGACCTCGGGCTTGATGTCGTATTCAACGCTCTTGATGGAGATGGGCTCCTCGGTCTCTACATCCCACGCCTCGGCGGAGGCGAGGGCGACGACCTTGGCGTCGTCCAGCTCGCCGACGTCCTCGACGTCGATGAGGAAGGCGCTGGCGCTGATCTTCTCGCCGGCGTCGGCATTGAGCACGGGACGGTCCTGTGAGACCTGCATCTTGACGGTGATGGTCGTGCCGACGCGGGTCTCGACCACGGTATCGTAGTGCATCCCCTTGAAAAGCTGAGACTTCACCACGCCCTTGAGCATCCCTTCGGCGCGGGGAACAATGTCCAGATGCTCGGGACGGATGACGACGTCCACCTTTTCGTTCTTGTTGAAGCCGCGGGCACGGCAGGGGAACTTTTTATCCTCGAAGACCACGAGGTCGTCGCCCTGCATCACGCCGTCGATGATGTTCGTCTCGCCGATGAAGTTGGCGACGAACTCGTTGACGGGGTAGCGGTAGATCTCGGTCGGGGTGCCGATCTGCTGGATCTCGCCTGCGTTCATGACCACGATCTTGTCGGACATGGTCAGCGCCTCCTCCTGGTCGTGGGTGACGAAGATGAAGGTGATGCCGACCTCCTGCTGAATGTACTTGAGCTCCTGCTGCATCTCCTTGCGCAGCTTCAGGTCGAGCGCGCCGAGCGGCTCGTCGAGCAGCAGCACGCTCGGCTCGTTGACGAGCGCGCGGGCGATGGCGATGCGCTGCTGCTGACCGCCGGAGAGCTCGGTCACGTTGCGGTCGGCGTAGTCCTCAAGGCTCACCAGGCGCAGCATACGCATGACCTTCTGTGCGATAACGTCCTTCGGCTCCTTCTTGATGGTCAGGCCGAAGGCGATGTTGTCGTAGACGTTCATGTGCGGGAAGAGCGCGTATTTCTGGAACACGGTGTTGATCTCGCGCTTGTAGGGCGGGACGTTCACAATATCCTCGCCGTCGAAGAGAACCTTGCCCTCAGTAGGCTGCAGGAAGCCGCCGAGGATGCGCAGCAGCGTTGTTTTGCCGCAGCCGGAGGGACCGAGCAGGGTGACGAACTCATTTTCGTAAATGTCCAGGCTGACGCCCTTGAGGACGACCTGTCCGTCCTCAAAGCTCTTGACGATATTCTTGAACTGGATCAGTTTTTTCTGTTCAGGCATGGTTCCAATATCCTTTCCTTATATCGATAGAAGTCAGAACAGGGGAGGGGTCGAGACCCACAGCACGCGCGCGGTGGTCTTGCGCACGTTTTTGAGCAGATGGAAGCTGCGTCCGTGGAGGTAGAAGGTCTCTCCGCGGCGCAGGGGATGCTCCTCGCCGTCGCAGACCAGCACGACGCTGCCCTCGACGACATAGCCGAATTCCTCGCCGTCATGCGGCTCGACCGTGAAGCTCTCGCCGCCCTCGGGCAGCTCGAGCAATATCGGCTCCATCTGATTCTTCTGCGTGTTGGGAACGATCCAGTTGACCGTGCAGTCCTCGCGCTCGTCGACGAAGAAATCGTCGGCATGGAAGATGAACTGGTCGTTTTTATCCTCCTGAAAGAACTCGGCAAGATTTGTGCCGAGCGCCTCCAGAATGTCGCTCAGAGAGTCGATGGACGGGGAGGTAAGGTCACGCTCTAACTGGGACAAAAACCCCTTTGTCAGCTCGCTTCGGCTGGCGAGCTCCTCCAGAGTCAGTCCCTTGCGCGTTCGCAGCTCTCTGATCTTATTTCCAATGTCCATACGATGACCTCCCGATTCCTGAGCGTTCGATTTGCTAAACTTTCGGTTTATTTTTATAAAACCAAGTCTATTATACACAAAGAGGGAAGGATTGCAAGCATAAAATAAACAAAAAGTTTAATATTTTGAACACTGACAGTTCCGCGGGCAAAAAAAGGAAGGACTCTGTGCAATCGGTACAGAGTCCTTCGCTGTTTTCGGTTTATTGATAGTCGCTCACAAGAAACAAAGGCTTGATGACCACGACCTCGTCGTACTCCTCCTGCTCGACCTGCACGTCGGCGGTAAGCGCCCTGAGGTCGGCTTTGAGCACGTCGAGCGCTTCCTCCTTGCTCTGTGCGCGGCCCTCGCGCAGAATGCGGATCATGCGGTCGAGCACGATCGGATGCGCGTAGCGGGCGGGGAGGGGGAAGTCCTCGGGCAGGACATTCGCCATGGCGGCCTGCGCCTCGTCCCAGGCACGCTCGACTGCCCTGCGGTTATTCTTTGCTGTGGGCAGAACGTGCGCTCCCGAGAAGAAGAACACGGCGGCAAAGCCGAAGAGCGCGAAGTAGACGCCGAAATCGCTGCCGCCGCGCCACGAGATGATGCCGTACACCAATGCCGCCGCGCCCGCGAGGACGATCGCCAGCGCGACCCAGCGGTAGGCGGGATTTGTGTGCTCGTTGATGCGCTTGGCCTTGGCCGCGGAGGCAAGCTGAGCGGTCAGTTCGGGGTAGCCGGAGAGAAATTTGCGCGCGCGCTCCAGCTCCTCACGCTCGCTCTGCGCCTGTGGCGTGAGCTCCTTGAGGTAGCGGGATGCCTCCTGCTGCGCCTTTTTCGCCAGCCGCTGCTCGCCGCCGACGCTCAGGCGCGGGATCTCGGGATGGGCCTGCTCCAGATAAGCGAGCAGCTCGTCCACGTCCTCCTCGCGCTTGAAGGTGCATTGCTTCTCCTGTCCGTCGTCGTACTGCACGACGAGGTAGGGGATAGAGCCAAACGCACCCTTGCCGCTGAAGCCGCCCCGGCTCATCGCCACGCGCTTGAAAACGCGCCGCACGGAGCCGAAGGCAACGTAAAAGTGCCGGTCGACAAGAAGATCACTGAGATATAGGGCCTTTTCTCCCACACCGCAGGGGCCGAAGCGGCGGCAGGACTTCCGGTCCGCAGACGCGGTCTCCGCTTCCAGAACGGTGTTTCCAAGGCGTACAGGTGCAAAGCTCATAATCGCTCCTCCAGAGTGAGCAAAGCGGCGGGAGGGACGCTCTCGCCGCTTTGCGGAATAGGGTTTACTTGTGCAGGGTCTCGTAGTGCGGCTGGGTGTGGCGCTTCTTGATGGTGTAGAGGAAGATGCCGAGGAATAGAGCCGCGACCAGGATACCGATGGGATAGGCGACCGCTGTGTTGTAAACGATAGCACCCTCTGCGGTCTTGGTGTTGATCAGCTTGCCGAGGCACTCGTTGCCCAGCAGGAAATAGGTGGCGGAGACCGCGCTCATGAAGGTAGCGGGGACGGCGGTGATCCAGTAGTTCTTCTTTTCATAGAAGAGGTACATGGAGGCGGCCCACAGAACGATCATGGCGAGGGTCTGGTTGGTCCAGCTGAAGTAACGCCAGATGATGGTGTAGTCGATCTTGCCGAGGGCATTGCCGATGCCGAGGAAGGCGCCGACGCCGAGCACGGGAATGCAGAGGATCAGACGGTTCTTCATGCTCTTCTGGTCAAGCTTGAGCCAGTCGGCCAGCACCAGACGAGCGGAACGGAACGCGGTGTCGCCGGAGGTAATGGGGCAGGCGATGACGCCGAGCATGGCGAGCGCGGTGCCGATGCCGCCCATGGTCTTGAGACAGACATCATAGATGGCAGCGGACTGACCGTTGGCAAGCGCCGCGGCAAGACCGGTGTTCAGACCGCCGGTGACCTCATACAGGGCGCAGCCGGCAGCCGCCCAGATCAGGGCAATGATGCCCTCGGAGACCATCGCGCCGTAGAAGACGAAGTGGCCCTGCTTCTCGCTCTTCATGCAGCGTGCCATCAGGGGGCTCTGCGTGGCATGGAAGCCGGAGATCGCGCCGCAGGCGACGGTGATGAACATGAAGCTCCAAATCGGTGTGCCGGAGGGATGCATGGAACCGAAGTGGCTCCAAATCTCGGGAATGGTGTAGGAGGGGTTGACAAAGATGCCGATGGCCACGCCGAGCGCCATGACGATCAGGCAGATGCCGAACAGGGGATAGATCTTGCCGATGATCTTATCAATGGAAAGGAAGGTCGCGATGAAATAGTAGACTAGAACGATGATCAGCCAGAACAGCGTCGTGGCAACGATGCCCGTATGACCGCCCTGCTTGAACAGCGTCACGATCAGACCGGCGGGGCCGACGGCAAACACGGTGCCGACCATGACCAGAAGAACGACGCTGAACACGCGCATGACGTTTTTCATCGCGCCGCCGAGGTAAATGCCGGCGATCTCGGAGATGGAAGCGCCTTCGTTACGCTCGCTCATCATACCGGAGAAATAGTCGTGGACCGCACCGGCGAAGATGGTGCCGAAGGTGATCCACAGGAAAACGATGGGACCCCACAGAGCGCCCTGAAGCGCGCCGAAGATCGGGCCGAGGCCGGCAATGTTCAGAAGCTGGATCATAAAGAGCTTCCACTCCGGCAGAACAACATAGTCCACACCGTCGTTGATCTTGACGGCAGGGGTCTCACGGTCATCCGGCCCGAAGGTGTTTTCGACGACCTTACCATAGACAAGATAGCCGCCAATCAGCAGTGCCAGACACAGCAGAAAGCTAATCATTTGTACTCTCCTCCTTAATTTGTCCCGTGATGGCATGGGTATGCATCGATTGGAAACGCTTCCACCCGACGCCAAACATCATAGCACGAAAGAAAAAAAGTTCAAGCGACAAAAAGAACAAAAATATGATAAAATTTTTATACAGATTTATGTATTGATTTCACATATCTCACGCAGGTATCACGGAAAATGATGGAAGAATATTTATATATAAATTAACTAAATATGTATTCTCCCGTGCGCTCAGCCGAAGTATTTCCGACGGAAGGGGACCTCGTCGGCGATGAACTCGCGCCCGCGCAGGTAGTTGAGGATGCCTGCGTCGGTGGGGAAGTCAAAGCGCAGGCGGTAGGAGTAGAGTGCCTGCTGCGTCTCACCGCAGCGGCGATTGACGCTGCCGACGCCGTATTTTCCGTCGCCGAGCAGGGGGTGGCCCATGTCGGCAAAGCTCGCGCGGATCTGGTGCGTGCGCCCCGTGAGCAGCTCGACCTCGACGAGGGAGAGGCGGTCACGCGTTTCCAGCGTCTCGTAGAGCGTGACGGCGCTGCGGCCGTCCGGCACGGGATGGTGATAGACGCGCACGGTGTTCGTTTTGCTGTCCTTGCGCAGGAAGCATTCGATGCGGCCCTTCGGCGGCTCGGGACAGCCGAGGCAGATGCAGAGGTAGAATTTGGAAAGCTCGCGTTCGCGGATCTTTTCATTCAGGATGCGCAGCGCCTCGGCGTTCTTCGCCGCGATGACGATGCCGCCCGTGTTGCGGTCGATGCGGTTGCACAGCGCGGGAGTAAAAGCGTTTTCCTCGCGCGGCTTCCACTCGTGCTTCTGGTAGAGATAGGCGAGCAGATGGTTGACGAGCGTGTTGACCTTTTCCCCCTCGTCGGCATGAACGACGAGCCCGGCGGGCTTGTCGAGCAGCAGGATGTTCTCATCCTCGTAGAGGATGTGCAGCTTTGGATTTGCGATGGTGAGGTAGACGTTCTCCTCGCTCGGCGCTTCAAAGAACTCGTCGTTGAGGTAAAGCTGGAGCCGGTCGCCCTCGCGCAGGCGGTAGTCGCGCTCGGCGCGCGCGCCGTTGACCTTGATGCGCTTGAGGCGGATATACTTCTGCGCCAGCGAGGCGGGCAGCAGGGGAACGGCCTTGAGCAGGAAGCGGTCGAGCCGCTGGTCGGCGTCATTTTTATGGATGGTGAGCTCTCGCATGGTGCCGCTCCTTTCGCGTGCAAAAACACTTTGAGGTCATTCTACGATACCCACCGTCAAATGTAAAGAAAAGCAAAGAAAAAAGTTGTAAAAAATCCTCAAAAAATGTTTGACATTCCGGGGCGCGTCCTCTATAATACTACTCGTGTCATTGCGAGGTGTATCATGCTTTTAGATGTCAAACGAATCGTTAACACCCCCGGAGGCAGAATCCCCTTTGAGTTTTCAGAGGACTTTTCTGATGTGGACTTCGGCGGCGTGTGTCCGGCCGTTCGGCCTGTCTTAGTGGTAGGGCAGGTGCGGAACATCGCGGGGATGCTTCGTTTGGAGCTGGCGCTTGATACGACCCTTGCGGCTGTGTGCGACCGCTGCGGCGAGGTCTTTGACAAGCCCTTTCATCTCGACTGCGAGTATCTGCTCGCGACCGAGCTGGAGGACGAGGAAAATGATGAGATATTGCTGCTTGAGGACGGCACGGTCGATCTGGGAGAGCTCTCCCGCGAGGTGTTCATCCTCAATATGCCCACAAAGCTGCTTTGCAGAGAGGATTGCAGGGGTCTGTGTCCCGGCTGCGGCGTAAACCTCAATTATGAGGCCTGCCGCTGCAAAAAGGAAGTGGA
>ERZ808259.275-NODE-275-length-26788-cov-4.705757_pt1 | contig 26788 bp, 18 predicted proteins | sample MGYA00521279_ERZ808259 | MGnify/ENA primary metagenome ERZ808259 (study PRJEB31516, sample SAMN03275586) | gut metagenome | biome: mammalia-associated habitat; material: feces | host: Papio cynocephalus | place: Kenya | collected 2012-07-27 ... | reverse complement strand
CGGGATTGGCGGTGTTTTTGACCGCCCCCGCGAACGCGTTCGACCCGATGTCGGTTTATACGCAAAAATCGCCAGAAAACTGCTTGTCAAAAGTGAATGTTAAAGGAAAGCTCGGCTTGAACGATTTGATTCAAATCGGCGTGTGCAACAACCCCGATTTGAACCGCACTTTCATGGCGGTCAGGTCGGCCGAGGCCGAATTGGGGGCGAGCAAGGCCGCCTATCTGCCGAACATCGCTTTGACGGCGGCGGCGACCGCGTCGCACAGCAAAGGACAGTACGATCTGCCCGACGCCAACGTTTACAAGGATATGAAAGCCAAGCCGTATTCGGTCAACGTCGCTTTGAACTGGCTGTTGCTGGATTTCGGCGGACGTTCCGCGACGACCGACATGATGAAAGCCTATATGGAACAGGCGGCGTTCGGGTACAACGCGGCTTTGCACGATCTGGTGTTGGGCGTTCACAGCGCGTATATGGATTTGCTGAGTGCGAAAGAGGTTTTGAAATCCGCCGAAACCAGCGTTGCGTCCTATAAAAAATCCTATGACGAAACGCAAAAGAAATATCAGGTCGGCAAAGCGGCGACATCCGATTTGCTGTTGGCGAAAACGACTTATTTGCGGTCGAAACTGGCGGTGACGGCAGCGCAAAACACGATTGAAAAGAATCAGGCGAATCTGGCGACTTTGCTGAACCTGCCGCCGGAAACGAAATTCAATCTGGTCGTGCCGAAAAAGGACGACAGCTCCACCGCTTTGGCGGAAAAGATGCCCGTCGAAAAAATGATCAAACTGGCATTGGATCTGCGTCCCGAAATCAAAGCGGCGGCGAAATCCAAAGCGGCGGCGCAGGCCGGCGTTTCAAACGCGAAATCCGCAATGGCGCCGACGCTGGCGTTGACGGCGAACGCGTCCTACGCCGACCGGTGGAAGGACGACAAACCGTTCAGCGACGGCTATCCCTACACCTATGGCGGCGATGTCGGCGTCGTTTTGAACGTCCCGCTGTTCGAGGGATTTTCCAAATCCTACGCTTTGGCCAAGGCGCGCTACGATTACCGACAGGCCGTCTGGCAGGAAAAAAGCACCGAGGACGCGGTGAAAAACGAAGTCTGGTCGGCGTATCAGGATTACAAAACCGCGCTGGCTTCGTACACGATTAACCAAGACGTTTTGAAATCGGCGGAGGAAAACGAACGCGTTTCCCGCGCGTCGTATCGGGCGGGAAAGGAAACATTGCTGAACCTGCTGACCGTTCAGGCGCAACTGGCAACCGCGCGGCAGGAATTGATCACGTCATTCTATACCGTTTTGGTCGGGAAATCGAACCTGTACCGCGCGATCGGCAAATTCTGATTTCATTTCATATGAAAAAGCGGGGTTTCATCCCCGCTTTTTTCGTTTTGTTTCAGCTATTTCAACAACGTGAAAGCGTCGAGGGCGGTCAGAATCTCGTTTTCCTCGCCCTTTTTGGTCAGGCTTTCGCCGTCAACGTATCCGCCGATCGCGTTCGCCGTGTCGCCGCCGCTGACGACGACGTTGTTTAAAATCGACGCCGTTTTCACGCCGCGCAGCCGGCCGATCGTATAAAGCGCGGCCGTTTCCATGTCCGCGCCCAAAACGCCTTTTTTCGCCCAGAAACGTTTTTGTTCCTCGTTATCGTCGATATAAAAGCTTTCATGGCTGTGGATGATGCCGACATGATGCTTGAACCCGTTTTGTTTCGCAGCGGTCAGGCACGCGTTCAACAATTCCGTGTCCGCCACGGCGGGAAAGCGCAAATCGACGTAGGCCTGCGACGCGCCGTCGTCGCGCACCGCGCCCGCGGCCAAAATCAAATCGCCCAACCCGATGCCTGATTGCATCGCGCCGCACGATCCGATGCGAATCATCGCCCCGACGCCGATACGGGACAGTTCCTCGACCGCGATGCCGGCGGAACACCCGCCGATGCCCGTCGATACCGCCAGCACTTTCACGCCTTTGTATTCGCCGGACAGGCTGCGGTATTCGCGGTTATAGGCCAATTCCCGCACGTTCGACAAAAACGCCGCGATCCTGTCCAGCCGCGCGGGATCCCCCGGCAACAAAGCAAACGGAGCGGCTTGGGATTCGTTCAGCTGAATATGCGGCTGTGTCATTTCTTGGAATCCTCCCCGCATTTGCGGAAAGACGAACAATGCGTTTTGGCGATCTTTTCTTTCAGCTTGCGGATCTTTTCGGGCATTTCGCCAAGAGGGATTTCCTTGACCGCTTCGACGCTGCCCAATTCCGCCGCCGTGTCGTAAAACCAACATTTGTACGTCAGCATATCCAGCGTGTTTTGCAACGCCTGCATATCGCGCTTGACCCGTTCAATCTGATTGTAAAACATTTTCCGGCGTTCTTCGATCGTCGAATCCCCCTGAACGGTCAGGTCGATATAGCGTTTGATGTCCTTGATTTGCAAACCGCTGGCTTTCAGGCATTCGATCATGCGCAACCATTCCAGATCGGTGTCTTGAAATTTGCGGATGCCGCCGTTGCCGCGGTTCACAAACGGCAACAGCCCCTCTTTGTCGTAATAACGCAGCGTCGGCGCGGGCAACCCCGTTTTTTCCGAAACGTCGCCAATGGTGTAAAGCATGGAAAAGACCTTTCTTGTTTTAAAGTTCACTTTAACGCAAGATGTACGCCTTTCGCCCGCCGTTTTCAAGCCCTTTGCAGCAAATCGCGGATTTCCCCGACGCTTTTTCCCCTGTAGTCGATGCGGCACGACGTGACGGGCTGGCGGTAATCGTTTTTGTTGATCGAACGCGCTTCCACAATGACCGCGGGCGGCAGGATCGACCATTTGTACAGCGCGCCCGCCATGCGTTTGTAAAACTTGTCCAGCCAAGCGGTTTTTTGTTCGCGCGAAACGGGCGTCGTTTTTTCGTACAAAAATTCGGAATCCAGCATATCGGCGTAGCTTTCGTGCCGGTTTTCAATGCGCCAAATCACCTCGTCAAGGAACGGATAGGGCATCAAAGCGTCCTCGGCGATCAAGGGCTTGCCCGTTTTCGGGTCGATCGCCAGCTCCGCCCCCGGACGTTTCAAAATGACCGATTCCGGCACGGCGTTTTTGACCGGCCGGTTCGCGTTCATCCACCGCGCCAGCGAAAACAGTTTGGTTTTCGGCACGTCGGCGATCGGGGCGAATCCGCCCGACATATCGCCGTTGATCGTCGCGTATCCCATGTACAGTTCGGATTTGTCCGATGTGGCGATCGGGATGCAGGCGGCAAATTCGTTCGCGACACCCCACAGAAAAACCGCGCGGGAACGGGCTTGGATGTTGTCTTGGGTGAAGGACGCCTTGTACCGGCAATCCCATTGCGATTCGACCTTGGCGAACAGCTCGGAAAAACATTCGTTCGCCGCGTCCACCATTTTTCCGATCGGCATTTGCGTAAAGTGTATGCCCAGATTTTGCGCCAAAGCCGCGGCGTCGTCGCGGCTTTCCGCGCTGGTGATTTTTGACGGCATACTGATGCCGAACACGTTTTCCGCGCCCAGCGCGTCCGCCAGCAAAACCGCGCAAACCGTCGAATCCAATCCGCCGGACAGCCCCAAAACCGCGCGTTTCAACCCGCATTTTTTGAAATATCCGGAAATCCCCTGCACAATCGTTTTATAGGTGCGTTCCAAATCGTTTTCATAGTCCAGCGTGAAAACCTTTTCCTCGGACAGCGTTTTTTCCAACCCTTTGGTCAGGGGATAGACCGCCCCCTTGTTTTTCACCGGATTGACGATCAGGCATTGTTCGGCGAACGACACCGCCCGCGCCGTCAGTGTTCCGTTTGATGAAAAAACGCGGCTGGCGCCGTCGAACGAACAGCAGTCCATCGCCCCGACCTGATTGACGTAGGCAAACGGAATCCCGTACTGTTTGGCGATAAAGGACAGCATATTGTGTTTCAGCTGTTCCTTTTTCGCGCGGCACGGCGACGCGGAACAGTTGATGAAAACGTCGGGGCGGTCGGCCGCCAGTTCGTCCACGGGATCGACGGCGTACAAAGTGTGATGGAAAAAGTTTTTGTTGTTCCAACAGTCTTCGCAAATCGACACGCCGTAGGAAACGCCGTTGACGGTGATCGTTTTTTTCACGGCGGCAACCTTGTCCGGTGTAAACGCGCCCAACGTTTCCGCGGGTTGGACACCGGCGACGGGCGACGGTTCGATATAGCGGCTGTCGTTGAATTCCGAATACGTCGGCAATAAACGTTTGCGGACGATCCCCTGAATTTCCCCGTCGCGCAACACGGCGACGGCGTTGTAATACCGCCGTCCGACGGGGGAATCCCCGCGCGGCTCCACAAACCCGACCAACGCGGTAGTGTTTTTGCAAAGCTTTGCCAATTCTTTGATCCACCGCACGTTTTCGGCGACGACGACGGGATGGCGGTCAATGATGTCTTCGACCGGATAGCCCATTAACGCCAATTCGGGGAACACGATCATGTCCAGCCCGACGCGTTCGGCGTAACGGATGTACCGCGCGATTTTCATTCCGTTGCCCGCGATGTCGCCGATCGTCAAATCAATCTGCGCCAATCCGATCCAGCCTGATTCCTTTGACACGATTTGCCGGATGTCGTCAAAAACGCGTTCGATTTCCGCGTCGGACGCGCCGCCGCTTTGCAAAAAAACGTCCGCCCGTTTTGCCAAACCGGCCAGCTTTTCATCGTTCAAATCGGTCATGGAAATCCTCCGTTTCGTTGTGCGGCCAGTATAAAATTTGAAAAAAACGATTACAAACAAAAAAACTTCTTTACAATCATTCTAAACAACGTTACAAGGATATGCAGTTATGTTATTTTGGAGGAATACATTATGAAATACGTATGCACGGTTTGCGGTCAGGTCATTGAATCCGATGAAATGCCGGCGGTTTGCCCCGTTTGCGGCGCGACAACGTTCAAAGTGTTGGACGAAACGGCGAAAGCCTACGCCGATGAACACCGCGTCGGCGCGGCCAAAGGATTGGATGAACGCGTCGTCGCCGGATTGCGTGAAAACTTTACGGGCGAATGCTGCGAAGTCGGAATGTATCTGGCGATGTCGCGCCAAGCCGACCGCGAAGGCTACCCCGAAATTGCCGAAGCGTTCAAACGCTACGCCTTTGAAGAAGCCGAACACGCCGCGAAATTCGCCGAACTGTTGGGCGAAGTCGTGACCGATTCGACGAAAAAGAACGTCGAAATGCGCGCGGCGGCCGAATTCGGCGCGTGCGACGGCAAACTGAAACTGGCGAAGTTGGCTAAGGAATTGAACTATGACGCCGTTCACGACACCGTGCATGAAATGTGCAAGGACGAAGCCCGCCACGGACGCGGTTTCGACGGTTTGTTCAAACGGTATTTCAAATAATTCCGTAAAGAAGGGAGGCCGCAAGCCTCCCTTTTTCATTTTCCGCTTTCCTGCGCCAGCATTTCCAATTCCAGCCAGCGCGTTTCCTTTTCGTCCAGCGCAGCTTTCGCCCGTTCCAAATCGGCCGCCGTTTTTTCAAACGCCGCCGAATCGGCCGCGTAAAAATCGGGACGCGCCAGTTTTTCCTCCAGTGTTTTGATTTCGTTTTCCAGCGCGGCGATTTCGTCGGGCAGCATTTCCAGCAGGCGTTTGTCCTTATAGGACATACGCGGGACGGCGGGTTCTTTTTTCACAACCGGCTTAACTGTTTTTTCCTGCGTTTTTTTGGCGGCTTCTGCGGCCTTTTGCTCTTTTTCCTTTAATTTCCGCATCAAATCGGAACAGGAATCGACGTATTCGACGACTTTGCCGTCGCCCGCCATATACAACAGCGATGTCGCCGTGTTGTCCAAAAAATCGCGGTCGTGGCTGACGATCAGAATCGTCCCCTTGTAGGATTCCAGCGCGTCCTGCAACAGATCCAACGTGTCCATGTCCAGATCGTTCGTCGGTTCGTCCAGCACCAAAAAATTCGACGGCTTTGCCAGATCGCGCGCCAGAATCAAGCGGTTTTTCTCGCCGCCCGACAAAACGGAAACGGGCGTGTCCGCTTGCGCCGGCGAAAAAAGGAATTCTTTGAGGTACGAATAAACGGATTTCGGTTCGCCCCGGACGAAAACGGTGTCGCCGCCGTCGGGGCAAAGCGTCTGTTTCAGGGATTTCGTCTGATCCAGCACGGCGCGGTTCTGGTCGAAATAAACCTCCTGCACCGTTTTGGACAGCCGCACGCGCCCCGCGTCGGGGGCAAGACGGCCGGTCAACAGCTTGATCAGCGTCGTTTTGCCGACGCCGTTCGCGCCGACGATGCCGATTTTGTTGCCCTGCATCACGCGCAGGGAAAAGTCGCTGACGATCACGCGGTCGCCGAACGATTTCGACAGGCCTTTCGCATCGATGATCAGCTTTGATTGCACCGCGCCGCTGTCGATGTTGAAATCGACCGATCCCGTTTTTTTGATTTGATCTTTGCGTTCGTTGCGCAGATCAAACAAGCGGTGCAAACGCCCCTGATTGCGTTTGCGGCGCGCCGTGACGCCCTTGTGCAGCCATTGGGTTTCGGCTTCAATCTTTTTGTTCAGGCGGTGACGTTCGGCGTCCTCCTGTTCGTAAACGGTGTCGCGCCAATCTTCAAACGCGTCGTATCCTTTGTTCAGCGTGCGCGCGATTCCGCGATCCAGCCAGATGATCCCGTCGCAAACGTGTTTCAAAAACGCGCGGTCGTGGCTGATAACAATCAGTGCGCCTGTGAATTTGGACAGGCGTTCCTCCAGCTTTTCGATCGTCGCGATGTCCAGATGGTTCGTCGGTTCGTCCAACAGCAAAATGTCCGGATCGTTGATCAAAGCGCGCGCGAGGGCGGCCTTTTTCCTTTCCCCGCCGGACGCGGTTTTCGGATCGGCGTCGGCCTTGATTTCCAACTGTTCGATCAAAATGTCGGCTTTGTAAGACTGATCCGCCAGATGTTCGCCCAGCCCCGACAAAACGGCGTCGCGCAGCGTGGCGAAACGCGCCAGATCGTCGTCCTGCGCCATATAGGAAACGACCGTTCCGGGTTGCAGGAACGATTCACCGTCGTCGGGGACGATTTCGCCCGCGACGACTTTCAACAGCGTCGATTTGCCTGATCCGTTGCGTCCGACCAGACAATATTTCCGCCCTTTGTTCAAATACAGTTCAAGCCCCGTGAACAACGGCCGGTCGCCGAATCGCAGGCGGGCGTTTTGCAGGGTGTAGATCGGCGCGTCAAAGTCCATTTTTGTCTTTTTTCTTCTTGTCTTTGTTTTTCTTGGGCTTATCGGCGGATTTGGCGGAAACCGGCGGCGGAACGTCGTCTTTCGTGTCGTAATCCAACACTTTTTCCAAATGTTCGCACAACAGCTTCATCGCCTGAACGCGGCCGTATTTTTTGTTGTTGTCGGGAACGACGAACCACGGCGCATATTTCGTGTCCGTTTTTTTCAGCATGTCGTCGAACGCTTCGTCGTACTGATCCCATTTTTCGCGGTTGCGCCAATCTTCGCTGCCGATTTTCCATTTTTTATAGGACGTTTCCTCGCGCGCTTTGAAACGCGCCAGCTGTTCGTCGGCCGAAATGTACAACAGAAATTTGACGACGATGTTGCGCCCGTCCGTCAGCTGTTTTTCAAACCGGTTGATTTCGTCGTAGGCGCGTTTCCATTCCCGATCCGTTGCGAAATGTTCAATGCGTTCGACCAAAACGCGCCCGTACCATGTGCGGTCGAACACGGTCAGCAGCTTCTGGTTCGTCAGCCGCGTCCAGAACCGCCACAGGAAATTGTGGTTCAGCTCTTCTTTCGTCGGGGCGGCGATCGGGAAAATGTTGCAGTCGCGCACGAAAATCGACGACGCCAGACGGCTGATCACGCCGCCTTTGCCCGACGCGTCGGGGCCCTCGAACGCCAGAACGACCTTTTTATTGCGTTTTTTGACCTCCATCAACAACGCGTTCAGCCGCGCGCGCAGATAGGGCAGCTGTTCGCGGTATTCCTCTTTGGACAGCGACGCGTTCATGTCCAGCGATTTGACGAAATCGGGTTTCTTGGGCTTTTCGGGGGCAGGCGTTCCGGCCTTTTTCTCTTTTTCTTTCGCTTTCAGAAAAGCGTCAATCTGCGTTTCGACGCGGGTGCAAAAAACATCCAACGCCACGCGCAAACGTTCCGTAAAACTGCCGTCGCCGATTTCAAACCACGGGGCGTAATCCTTGTCCGTGTAGCGGATCAGTTTTTTCGTCGCCGTTTCAAATTTGTCCGCCATGCAGCAGTTTTTCCAGTCGTCGGGCATGATGCGCCATTTTTCATACGGGTCGTCGTCCAGCGCGCGCAAAAAATCCTGTTGTTCGTTTTTGCTCTTGTGAAACCAGATTTTACAGAAAATGACGTTGGAATCCGCCAACATCTTTTCAAAATCGTTGCATTCGTCCAACCGTTCGTACAATTCGTCGTCGTTGATTTTGCCGTTCGCGTGGCTGACCAGCGGATCGGAATACCACGAACTGACGAAAATGCCCGTCGTGCCGTTCAACGGCGTGTCGCACCAATAGCGGCGGAATTCGACGGGGTCGTTTCGGATGTCGCGGCGTTCATAGGCGTGCAGATCCAGCCGCCGCTGATCCAGCCAATCGCGCAAAATGCCCAGCGCGGCGTTTTTGCCCGACCCGTTGACCCCGCACAACAAAACGATGACGGGGACGTTCGCTTCGGCGATTTTGTCCTGCAGCGTGATCAGGCGGGTGCGTATTTCCGCTTCCTCTTTATTGGAAAAATTCGCTTCCAATTCGATGTCGTCTTCTCCGGAACGAGCCATGTCAATTTTCCTTTTTCGCTTGAGTCAGGGATTTTCTGACGATTTTCTTTTGTTTTTTAACGGGGGTTTTCTTCGGCGTTTTGGGCGGCGCGGCCTCTTCCGCTTTCATGGGCGCCAAAGGTTTGGCGGGTTCGCGCTCCTCTTTGCGGACGGCCTTTTTCTGGCGGGCGACAATGTCGCGCAACTTCGCCGAACCGCGGCCGGACAGGCTGGGGTGCGTCATGAAAAACTGGTGGCAGGAAAAGGCCTGCGGGCTTTCGGAAACGCGGGTGTAGGTCATGTCGGGGTGCAAAATCCAGCTGAGTGCCTCGTCCTTGATATTGCCCTGCATGATCTGCCCCATGATCTGTTCGTGGACGGTTTCGTTTTCGATCGGCACCAGCGTTTCGACGCGGTGGATCGTGTTGCGCTGCATCCAGTCGGCCGAGGAAATGAAGACCTTGGCCTTGGGCGACGGCAGTTTGTTGCCCGCGCCGAAACAAACGATGCGCGCGTGTTCCAGAAAACGCCCGATGATGCTTTTGACCTTGATGTTGTCGGAAAATCCGGGGATTCCGGGGCGCAGGGCGCAAATGCCGCGCACGACCAGCGTGATTTTTACGCCCGCCTGCGACGCGCGGTACAACGCGTCGATCAACTTGTCGTCCAACAGCGAATTCATTTTCGCCCAGATGTTGGCGGGCTTGCCTTTTTTCGCGTATTCGATTTCCTTGTCGATCAGCTTCAACAGCTTGTCGCGCAGGTTGATCGGGGCGATCGACAGTTTTTTCAGATTGTCGGGTTGGGCGTATCCCGTCAAATAGTTGAACACCAGCGCGGCGTCGTTGCACAAATCCTTGTCGCAAGTGAAAAACGACAGGTCTGTATATAGGTTCGCGGTGATTTCGTGATAGTTGCCCGTGCCGAAATGCGCGTAGCTTTTCATTTTGCCGTTTTCCTTGCGCGTCACCAGCGAAATCTTGGCGTGGGTTTTATAGTTCATCAACCCGAAAACGACGTGGACGCGCGCCTTTTCCATGTCTTTCGCCCATTTGATGTTGGCTTCCTCGTCGAAACGGGCGCGCAGTTCGACGACGGCGGTCACGTCCTTTCCCGCCTGCGCGGCGTCGATCAGCGCCTTGACGATCGGAGAGTTTTTGTTCGTGCGGTACAGCGTTTGTTTAATGGAAACGACATCGGGATCTTTGGCCGCCTGACGCAGGAATTTGACGACGACCTCAAACGATTCGTAAGGGTGGTGGATGACCATGTCCTTTTTGCGGATCGCGGCGAAATGGTCGCCTTTGAAATCGCGGACGCGTTCGGCGTGGCGCGCCTTGTACGGTTTGAACAGCAGGTCTTTGCGATCCGACGTGATCAGCGCCGACAGCGACCGCGTGCCGATGATGCCGTTGCGGCGCACGACGCCGAAACTTTCGACATCCAGCTTGTGCGTCAGGTAGGACGCCAGTTCCTGCGGCATATCCTGATTCATGACCAGGGCAATCACGTCGCCGCGTTTTTGTTCCGCCAGCGCGGTTTCAAACTGGCGCACCAGATCCTCGGCGCGTTCGTCCACCTGCAGCAGGCTGTTGCGGACGATCGAAAACAGGCCGAAATGCTTGATTTTGAAATTCGGGAAAATCGTTCCGATGAATTGCAGGACGACATCTTCCAACGCGATAAAGCGCGCGGGTTTCTTTGTCAGCCGGATGAAACGCGGCAACCCGGCCGGCAACGGGATAATCGCCTTGCGTTCCGTCCCCTCTTTGTCCTTCATCGAAAAAATCAGCGAATGCGACAGGTTCGCCAGCCACGGGAACGGATGCGCCGGATCCAGCGCGATCGGTGTTAAAACGGGGAAAACGGATTCCTCGAACACTTCTTTCAACGCCTTTGTGTCTTGTTTGGACAGCTGGTCGCGCGAAATCAGGAAAATTCCCTCTTTTTCCAGCTCTTTTTTCAGCACCAGAAAATATTCGTCCTGTTTTTGGCGCAACTCCGCGACGCTTTCGTTAATGGCGTCCAACTGTTCCTGCGGCGTCATGCCGTCGTCGGAACGCGCCGTCACGCCGGCGTAGATTTGCGCCAGAATCCCCGCGACACGCACCATGAAAAACTCGTCCAGATTCGACCCCGAAATCGCCAGAAAACGCAACCGTTCCAACAAAGGATAGCGCGTGTTCATCGATTCTTCCAAAACGCGGCGGTTGAACGCCAGCCACGACAGTTCGCGGTTGAAAAAACGCGACGGCGATGTCATGGAAACGGGTTGCGAAAAAACGACAGGTTCGGCGGTCATGGATTTTTCCTTCGGTTAAAAAACTTCCCTTACAATTCGTAATATTTTTTTGCAAAAATGAAAAGTGTAAAAAGCATTTAAACCGATTGACCAGCTTTCTCGACGCCCCGTTTTCGCCTATGATGAAAACGTATTCCGACATCAGGGAGGGGGAAATGGCGAAACAGGCATCCGATCGAAAAAACGCGTCCGAAACGACGGCCGGAACGCCGTCGGAAAAACCGCGGCATCTGTATTTGATGCGTCACGGAAAATCGCGAAAGGCGAAGAAAAAACAAAAGGACGCCCTGCGTTCACTGGGCAGGCGCGGGCGCAAGGATGTGAAAAAAATCCGCGATTTGATGCGTGAAAAACGCGTCCAGCCCGATTTGGTGCTGTGTTCGCCCAGCGTCCGGACAATGGAAACGCTGGAAAGGTTGCGCAAGGCGTTTGCGCCGACGCAGGTCGTGTTCGTTGACGCGCTTTATCGGGCGGACGCGGCGGAAATGATGGATATTTTGCGCCAAACCGCCGCCGACAAGCACGAAGTCCTTGTCATCGGACACAATCCGGCATTGGCGGATTTCCTGCCGTTGGCGTGCGATGCCGCCGTCGAACAAAACGAAGCCCACAATCACAACATTGCGGAGGGATTCCCGACAGCCGCGCTGGCGTGCTTGGAAATCGGAAAGGATTGGAACTTGCTGGGCGTCGAACCCGTCCGGCTGATGAATTTCATCTATTCCGCCGATTTGTAAGCGTCAAATCCGTTTCAGCAGTTCGATCAAAGCCTGCGCGGCGACGGCGCAGGCTTTCGGCGCGTTCGTTTCAAAATCGCCCATCGTGTGGCGGCGGTTGTCCGAAATCGCGCGCACGACGGTCAGCGGGATGTTCCACATTGTCGCGATTTGCGCGATGGCCGCGCTTTCCATGTCGATGCAGCACGCGTTGAATTTTTCTTCCAGAAAAACCTTTTCCCGTTCTTCGGCAAACGAATCAATCGTCGCCAGCGTTCCGGATTTATACGGCGCGTTCAACCGTTCCGGCAAATAGGCCGACGCCGAATATTGCGGTTTTCCGATAAAAAATTCCTCGCCCGATTCCGTCACGTCCGTCGGATTGTACGCGTCGCCGAAACGGATGTCGCCGTGCACCACGCGGTTGGGGACGACGACGTCAAACACGTTCAGATCCTCGGCGATCGCGCCGGCAACCCCGCAAACGAACAAATGGTCGGGTTCAAACATCTGAATCAGTTTCTGCGTTTTCGCCGCGGCGAAAGTCTTGCCGACGCCGCAGCGCGCCAAAACGACATCCAGCCCCGCGAAATCGAACTTCTTTTCCTCGAAAACGGATTCCAACGGTTCGCCCAGTTTGCCGAACGCCTTTTCAACGGCGGAAAATTCCATGGGCATGGGACACAAAACGGCGACGATCGGTTTCACGGGCAATCCTTTCACAATTCAAAAAAAAGCCCCGAAAAAATCGGGGCGTATTGGCGGAGAGGGGGGGATTCGAACCCCCGGACCGAACTAGCCGGTCAACAGATTTCGAGTCTGCCGCATTCGACCACTCTGCCACCTCTCCATATTCACAATGTTGCGCCACTTATCGGCTGGCGCCGATGTCAACAGATTTGTCCTCGCTTCGCTCGTTCGTCTCCGCTTTCGCTTCGACTCCGAGTCAGCCATATTCGACCACTCCGCCGCATCGCCATATTCACAATGTTGCGCCACTTATCGGCTGGCGCCGATGTCAACAGATTTGTCCTCGCTTCGCTCGTTCGTCTCCGCTTTCGCTTCGACTCCGAGTCAGCCATATTCGACCACTCCGCCGCATCGCCATATTCACAATGTTGCGCCACTTATCGGCTGGCGCCGATGTCAACAGATTTGTCCTCGCTTCGCTCGTTCGTCTCCGCTTTCGCTTCGACTCCGAGTCAGCCATATTCGACCACTCCGCCGCATCGCCATATTCACAATGTTGCGCCACTTATCGGCTGGCGCCGATGTCAACAGATTTGTCCTCGCTTCGCTCGTTCGTCTCCGCTTTCGCTTCGACTCCGAGTCAGCCATATTCGACCACTCCGCCGCATCGCCATATTCACGATTCCGAAAACCGACGTCCGGTTTTCATCACCGTTGTTCTTTTTATATCATCCGCGCCGGATGTCAACTAAAACTTTTTCATCCGGCGTGAAAAGACGGCTTTTTAACAAAGCCGCTCCGTCCCGCTTACCGTCCCGTCGCCGCGCGGTTGGCGATCGCCGTTGCGGGTTTCGCGACGGCCGTCGCCGTGTTCGCGGCGGCGTTGGCTTTGTTTTTATTTTTGTTCATCCCCAGCTGGTCGGTCAAAACCTCCAATTCGTCAACGAATCCTTTGACGACGCTTAGGCCTTTTTTCCAAAAATCGGGTTTCGACGCGTCCAAACCGAACGGTTTCAGCATCTGTTGATGACGTTCCGATCCGCCTTTGGCCAGCATTTCCATATATTTTTTCGGGAAATCGGCGACTTTGCCGTCTTCGTACACTTTGTACAGCGAATTGACCAGACAGTCGCCGAACGCGTAGCCGTACACATAGAACGGCGTGTGAATCAAGTGCGGAATCGTCGACCACATCGCGTTCGATTTGTCGTCGTTCGCGACCGACGGCCCCAGCGCGTCGTTCTGCGTTTTCGTCCAAATGCCGTTCAGCCGTTCGGGGGACAGTTCGCCCTCTTTGCGCCGCGATGTGTGGACTTCGGTTTCAAAACGGTGGAAAGCGATCTGGCGCACGGACGAATTGATCATCGACCCCGTTTTTTCCGCCAGCATCGCGAAACGCTGCTTCGGATCTTTTTCGTGTTTCAGCATATACTTGAACGTCATCATTTCGCCGAAGATCGACGCTGTTTCCGCCAGCGTGATCGGCGTGTTGGATTTCAAGTACCCCTGTTCGCGCGCCAGATACTGGTGAACGCCATGTCCCAATTCGTGCGCCAGCGTCATCACGTCGCCCGCCGTTCCCATAAAATTCAGCATCAGGTACGGGTGCGCGGACGGCACGGTCGGATGGGCGTAAGCACCGCCCTCTTTACCTTCTTTCGGCGCGACATCGATCCATTTGTTGTCAAAGAATTTTTTGCCGATCGCGGCCATTTCGGGCGAAAATTCGTTATAGGCGGACAAAACGATGTTTTTCGCGTCGTCCCACGAATACTTTTTTTCCGGCAAGTCGGGAATCGGCGCGTTGCGGTCGGAATAGTCCAGCTTGTCCACGCCCAGCCAGTCGGCTTTCAGCTTGTAATAACGGTGCGAAATATCCGCGTGACTATCTACAACCGAATCGACCAGAGCGTCAACGACTTCGTCTTCGACCTGATTTTCAATGTTGCGGGCGGAAATCGGGCGTTTGTATCCGCGCCATTCGTCCTCGATCTGCTTGTCCTTGGCCAGCGTGTTGGTGATCAGCGCAAACGTGGCCATGTTGTCTTTCATCACGCGGTTGATTTCGGCGCACGCCTCGTGCCGCGTCGCCATATCGGGATCGGACATTTTCGCCATAGCTTCGGGTTCTGTCAATTCCTTGCCCCCGACATTGAAACGCAGGCCGGCCATCGTTTCATCAAACAGACGGTTCCAAGCGGTCGCGCTGCTCATGGATTTGTCGTGCAGCAGTTTTTCCATGTTTTCGGGCAGCATATGGTCGCGGCCGGCGCGGACGTTTTTAATCCACGGTTCGTATTTTTTCGCCGTTTCCGACGCCATTTTTCCGGCCAGCTGCTCGTCGCTCAACCCGTTCAGCTCCAGTTCGAAAAACAGCATTTTGCCCGACACGTCGTTCGATTTTTCGCACACGTTCTGGTAAAAGGTCGAAATTTCCGGATCGTTCATGTTGGTCGAATGCATCATGTAGGAATACGCGTCCAACCGCCCCAGCGTTTCGTTCAGGCGTTCGTATTCCTCGATCGACTTGCCGAATTCGTCGGGCGTCGTTTCCGCCAGCTTGCCTTTGTAATGTGTTTCAAAACGCAACGCCCCCGCGGAAACTGAAGCCATATCCTTTTTCAGTTCCGGCGAATCCATCGACGGATACAAATCGCTTAAATCCCATTGAGGCATCTGTTCGGCCATGACAAACTCCTTTGTTCAAAAATTTATCCGATTTTTGTCCAAAGCGCGCGCGAAGTCAACAGTTATTAACGCGGATTTCAGCGGTACGCCGCCATGAAAATATCCACGTTTTCCTTCAACGACAGGGTGTAGCGATCCATGGCGAACAGGTTGCTCATCATTTTGTGGGCGTTGCGCGCCAGCTGTTCCATTTCGTCGGGCTTGATGCCGTAATCCGACATTTTCAAACCGTCCACACCGCATTCCCGTTTCAGTTTTTGCAGCGCGCGGACAAACGTCATCGGCTTTTCCTCGTCGCTCAGCCCGTCGGTGGTTTCGCCCATCATGTGCGCCATTTTGATCAAACGGTCGGGAACGTATTTCGCGAAGAACGAGAAATAAGCGTCGGAAATCATCAACAGCCCCGCGCCGTGCGGCAATTCGGGGTGGTACGCCGTCATCGCGTGTTCCATGGAATGTTCGGACGTGCAGCTGGATGTCGCCTGAACCATGCCGGACAGCAGCCCCGCCAGCGCGATGTTCGTCCGCGCCTCCATATCCGTTCCGTCGCGCACGGCCTTGGGCAGGTTTTTGGAAATCAGCCGGATTGTTTGCAGAGAATAGGCTTCGCTGATCGGCGTCGCGATTTTAGCGATAAATCCTTCCGCCGCGTGGAAAAACGCGTCAAATCCCTGAATGGCCGTCAAAAACGGCGGGATATCGCGCATCAGCTCCGGATCGACGATCGACAGGCGCGGAAAAGTTGACGGCACGCCGAATCCGATTTTTTCGCGCACGGATTCGTCGGTGATGTCGAACCACGGATCGACCTCCGTTCCCGTTCCGGATGTCGTCATCACGGCGACGACCGGCAAAGCCTGATTTTTCACCGGCCGTCCTTTGCCCGACCCCGTGACGATGTAATCCCACAAATCACCGGGGTTGCGCGCCATCAACGCGATCGCCTTGGCCGCGTCGATCACGCTGCCGCCGCCGACGCCGATGACGAAATCACAAAAATTGTCGCGGGCGAACTGCGCCGCTTCCATCACGCAAGCCTTGGACGGGTTGGGGGTGATTTTGTCAAAGACCATGTATTCGATGTTCTGGTGTTTCAGCGCGTCCGAAACGCGGTTCAAAGCGTCGCGCTCGCTTTGCGATCCGTTTGCGGAAACCACCACCAGAGCCAGCTTTCCGAACAGCGGTTCGCGTTTCAATTCGTCCAATTTTCCGGCACCGAACAGAACCTTTGTCGGAATGGAATAATCAAAGTCAATCATGGCCGTCCCCCTTTTCAAAAAGACGATTCAAATTACACGTTTTCGACCTGAAAAACAAAAAAAATCAGCGTGTCGGCCGCAAAAAACCGAAAGGCGAAGACGCCGGCGCCGCGCGTTCGGAAACGGGTTGCGGTTCGGGGCGTTCCGCCGGTTCGGGAAGCGTCGGTTCAGGCTCCGGTTCCGGCGCGGGTTCGTGTTCGTCCGGCAGATATTCCTCCGGCGCGTATTCATAGGGCTGTTCCGGTTCGTTGTATTCGGCCTCCGGCTCGTTTTGCGCCGGTTCGGGCTGCGCGAAAACCGCCTGCGTCCCCTCCAATTCGCGGCAGGATTCCACAAAGCGCAGATAAACCCTGCCCAACGATCCCTCTTCAAAAATCTTGGTCAAATAATGTTCCGTGTCGTGACGTTCCAGCATCGTGAACATCTGTTCAAACCGGTAGCAGAACGTCCGCACCGCGCCGGCCAATATCTCGTCGCGCTTCAGCTGGTTTTGCAGATCGTCCTTGAATTTCGGGGAATTGTCCGCGTTTTGCAGCAACACTTTGCAAAACGCCCACCGGTTGCCGTCGCCGACGCGTTGCCACACGATTTCCGTGTGCGCCGGTTGAATCAGCCCCAGCCGGACGACGATGTCGGACAGCAAATCGTTCAATTCGTTGATGAACAGGTCGGCGTTGTGCAACACCATCGCGCTGCGCGTTTGCACCTGCGTTTCCAACAACGTGCGCACCATCGCTTCGCCATGGTCGGCGGAACGGCGGGTCTGCGCCAGCATCAGGTTGATCGTGTGTCCCTGTTTGCGCAACGTCATCGCGTTGTACAGCAGCCCGACGACCAGCCACAAAAACGCGACGGGCAGAAACGCCGTCGCCGCGATCGTCGCGATTTCCGGCACGGGCAGGCCGAACAACTGCGGAAAACCGATTTTCGCGTAAATGTAAAACAGGACGCCGCCCAGCCACAGCAACGACGCCGCGACGGAACTGCTGAACAAAACGATTAAAGCGACCATGTCCGGATCCTTTTTAAAGCGAACGCACATACTTATGCGGGATTGTAAGCCGACTTTATAAATTTTCTCTAAATGGCGGGCGAATATTTTTATTCTCTTACGGCTTTAAAAGTGATAATAAGGGGAAAATCGAAATTAACAAGCAGGGTCGCCATGGAACAGGAACAGTATCTGGAATTTGAAAAACCCATCGCCGAATTGGAAAGCAAAATCGAGGGGCTGCGCCACCTCAGTCAGGCGGAGGAAGGCGTCAGCATCGCCGAAGAAATCAGCCGTTTGCAGAAAAAGGTCGAAAAACAGGTCAACCAGCTGTACGCGAAACTGACCCCGTGGCAGAAAACGCAGGTCGCCCGCCACCCCGAACGCCCGCATTGCGTCGATTACATCGACGGGCTGATCACCGATTTCACGCCGCTGGCCGGCGACCGCCTGTTCGCCGAAGACGCCGCCATCGTCGGCGGTTTGGGGCGGTTTCAAGGGCATTCCGTCATGGTGATCGGACAGGAAAAGGGGCACGACATCGAAACCCGTTTGAAACACAGCTTCGGCATGGCGAAACCCGAAGGGTACAGAAAAGCGATCCGTTTGATGAAAATGGCCGACCGGTTCGGTTTGCCCGTCATCACATTCGTTGACACGGCCGGTGCTTTTCCGGGGCTGGAGGGCGAAGAACGCGGACAGGCCGAAGCCATCGCGTCGTGCATCGACGCCAGCTTTTCCCTGCGTGTTCCCGTTGTTTGCTGCGTCATCGGCGAAGGTGGATCGGGCGGCGCGATCGCGTTGGCGACGGCCAACCGGTTGCTGATGCTGTCCAATTCGATTTATTCCGTGATTTCGCCCGAAGGATGCGCGTCCATTTTGTGGCGCGACGGCACGCAGGCGCAAAAAGCGGCCGAAGCCCTGCATCTGACCGCGGAGGATTTGAAAGAACTGGGCGTCATTGACGAAATCGTCGAAGAACCCGCCGGCGGCGCGCACCGCGCGAAAAAGGAAACGATCGCCGCGGTCGGCAAAGCGATCGAACGCCATTTGAATGAATTGATGAAAATGGATCGCGATAAAATCCGCCGCGACCGCGAAGAAAAATTCCTGCAAATGACACGCCTGCAAGCATAATGACCATTCTTTCGGAAACAAAAAAAACAAACACGGGGTTGCCGTTTTTTTAGCGGCAATCTTTGGTGTTTTTTTTGCATATAAAGCAAATGCCGTTTTTTCTTGCGCCGTTTTTTTTGAAATCTTTTTCTTTTCCGTTTTCGGATTCAAAACAAAGATCGCTTGGTTTCTCTCTGCAATCATCGGTGCGCAAATCGCGTCCGTTTTATGTATAGGGACATATATTCCGGAGCTGTTGCTGTCCAATATCGGTTACGCAAATGACGTCGGCATATTTGTTATTTTAAAATCAGCCTTTTTCTTTTTTGCCGGAACATTGTTTTCATTTGTAATTTCAACAAATATTCATATAATACCCCCCCTATCTCTTGTAAATAATAAAACAAAGGTTGTTTTTGTTTTAATTTTTATTTTAACAAATTGTTTTGTCGTTCGCACGCCGGCTGTTTCTTTTCTTCACACGTTTGGAAATTATTTTAACAGTTCGTTTGTCAAGCACTCATTAACGGAAAAACATCAACAGGCGGTTTTGTACAAAAAAGAGTTCGTATATGATGAAACGGTCTTAATTCGTGAAACGCCGGATTTACGCGATAAAAACATTATCGTTTTTTTTTGTTGAAGGTTTCGGCGCGTTTGAAATCGACAAATACAACGATTATAAAAACCTGACCCCGAACATCAGCGCGTTTATGGAAAAATCCATTCGATTCGAAAATTATTTCAACCATACGGCCGCCACATTCAGGGGATTGCGTGGTCAGCTGACATCGTCTTATCAGTTGCTGGGTGGCTTCAATCCGGATCGCAACGGTATTGGAGAAATCAATGCAAACGAAATCCGCCGAAAATATCAAAACACTCTGGTTTCGTTGCCGGATATATTGAACCGCCACGGATATCATACTTATTTTGCGACCGCCCATTCAAACGACAACAACTTGAACATCATGTTGCGCAATCTGTTGTTCACACGGACTTTCGGATACGAGGATTTCAGCAAAGCGAAAGACTTGTCCGATCAGGAACTGTTCAATGCCGTCATAGAACTGACGCTTTCAGGAAAACTTGAAAAGCCTTTTTTTCTAGGCATTTACAATGTCGGAACGCATTTAGGACAGGATTCGCCCGATATAAAATACGGCACGGCCGACAATGAATATCTGAACACTGTGCACAATTTGGATGACGCGTTCGGACGCTTTTTAAAAGAATACGACAAAAGCCCGCTGGCCAATGATACGGTCATCATTTTGACGGCCGATCATACGGCTTTTCCTTCTCCGTTGTTAAAAGAAACATTCAAATTGAATGATGAAACGGATCAGTTTTTCCTGAACAGAATTCCGCTTATTGTTTATTATAAAGGCATCTCCCCTAAAACTTTCAACGCTGACGGAAAAAATTCACTGGATTTCGCTCCGACGGTGCTTAGCCTGTTGCGTATCAACGACGCGACCAATTATTTTTTAGGATGCTCGCTGTTTGAACACCTGTGTCCGCGCGATTTTCACTATTATGAAAGTATCGGAAAATCGTATTTCACATCCGAAAACGCCCAAATCCGTCCTTTAAAGCGCAAGTCGAAAGCGGCCAAACGCATCAAAAAATTTTTCGCCCTCAGCGAAAATTAAAAGAACACCCGTTTCCCGTTTATATGCCCCGAACGCCCCACGGGGGCTGTTTGTCTTGATTTGTAAAGGTTTGAACAAGCGTAAAAACGATGTCCCCGATTTTCGGACTCAGCTTTATCAAAGAGCCGAAGTAAGCCCAAAAAAACACCGGACTTTAAATCCGGTGTTTTTTTATTTTAATGTTTATATTCTCCTACTTGCTCAATTTACTTTTCACAGCCATAAATGCTTTGAACAATTCGGACGCGACGATCACACTGGCGGAGAGGGCGAAAATTTTACCCCACATTTCCGCGGGCAGCGGAACCGTTCCGAAAATGCGGCCGCCGTACTGGCTGATCACGAATTGCAGGACAAACGTGAAGAAAAACGCGATCAGCATCAGCTTGTTGTCGAAAAAGTGTTTGAAAACGCTTTCATGCGACAATTCGCGGCAGGAAAACGCGTTCATCAGCTGGAACGTCACGAACAGCGTGAACAGAACCGTGCCGTTTTGTTCGGGCGCGGCCCCCATGAAATTCGTCACCGTTTGCGCCATCATGACGGCCGAAATGAACAGGCCGCCGAAAATGATGCGCACCAGCATTTCCTTTGTCACGATGCCGGCGTCGCGCGGCGTCGGTTTGTTGTTCATCAGCGAACTGCGAATCGGTTCCAGACTGAGCGTCAGGGCGGGAGGTCCGTCCATGATCAAATTCACCCACAACAATTGCAACGCGGTGAACGGCGTCGGGAATCCGGCGATCAATGACGCCAGAACAACAACGACCGAAGACAGGTTGACCGTCAGTTGAAACAGCAGAAAACGCTGAAAGTTTTCATAAATCCCGCGTCCCCACTGAATCGCTTTGACGATTGTCGAAAAGGAATCGTCCAGCAAAACGATGTCGCTGGCTTCTTTGGAAACCTCGGTGCCGGAAATTCCCATCGCCAACCCGATATCCGCGTTTTTGATCGCAGGAGCGTCATTGATGCCGTCGCCCGTGACGGCGACGACGCATTTCATGGCTTTCAGCGTTTTGACGACGCGCATTTTGATCACGGGCGTGCTGCGCGCGATCACGCGGATTTTCGGTAGCAACGCCGTCAGCTGAGCGTCATCCAACGCGTCAATGTCCTTGGCTTCCACGGCGATATGGTCGCCGTCCAGCAAATTCAGGTCATTGGCGATCGCCGTCGCCGTGACAATATTGTCGCCGGTCAGCATTTTGATGTCGATGCCGGCTTTGCGGCAACTGCGGACGGCGTCAAACACTTCGGCGCGCAAAGGATCGGCGATCGCGACGAAACCGTCGAAGATCAATCCGCTTTCGATTCCGGCGCGGTCGTTTTCAAAATCGGGGCAAACGGCGATTTCCTTGTGCGCGAAACCGATCACGCGGCAGGCTTTTTCCTGATACGCGACGATCTGCGATTCGTACTTTTCACGCGCGGCGGCGTCCAAATCGCACATGGACAGGATTTTTTCGGGACTTCCTTTACTGTATGCGACATAACCGTTTTCCCCGCGCACGACCGTCGTCATATTTTTTGTTTCCGACGAAAACGGATAAACGTGCGCGACGCCGAACGACCGGCGCACGGCGCGGTAATCGCGTCCCGCTTTGTCGGCGGCGACCAGCAACGCGCATTCCGTCGGATTGCCGATAAAGGTGTAGCTGTTGTTTTCAATGTCGATGTCGGCCGTCGCGTTGACGCAGAAATTCGTCAAAAGGTCGGGATCCGTGACATCCTGCGGCGATTTCATGTCGCCGTGTTCGCACACCTGCACGACCGTCATGCGGTTTTCGGTCAGCGTCCCCGTTTTGTCCGAACAAATCACGTTGATGCACCCGATCGTTTCGCACGCGACCATTTTTTTGACCAAAGCGTTTTCCTTGGACATTTTGATGATATTGATCGCCAAACAGATGGCGACGGTCGTCGGCAACCCTTCGGGCACGGCGGCGACGATCAAAACGATGCTGGTGATGAACGCTTCGGACACGTTGGCCAGATTGGCCGTCCCGTTATATAAAAACACGCCCAGCTGGATCAAAAACGCCAAAGCGGCCATGGACACGCCCCAAACGGCGATGACGCCGCCCAAATGCGCCAGCTTTTCCTGCAAAGGCGTCATGCTTTTTTCGGCGTGGGACAGTTCGCGCGCGATTTGCCCGAATTCGGTGTCGTTGCCGACGGCGGTGACGATCATGCGTCCCGACCCCGCGGTCACGAACGTGCCGGAATACAGCATATTCGACCGTTCGGCCAACGGCGTTTGCGGATCGTCGAAAACAATATCCGCATCCTTTTTCACCGCTTCGCTTTCGCCGGTCAGGGACGCTTCCTCGACGCGCAGATCGGTGCTTTCCAGCAAACGGCCGTCAGCGGGGATTTTCGCCCCCGTTTGCAGACAAACGATATCGCCGACGACGATATCCTTTTGCGAAATCAAGCGGACTTTGCCGTTGCGGAACACTTTGGCGGGGATGTCGTCCTTGATTTTGTTCAACGCGTCAAACGCCTTGGCGCTTTTTCCTTCCATGATCAAAGAAATGGCAACGGACAAAAAGATGGCGACCGCGATGCCGACACATTCGACGTATTCCGTTTCCTCGCCGCTCAGCCCGCGGGCGTAATTAACGCCAAGTGCGATGAACGCCGCGATAATCAACATCAAAACCATCGGCTCCGTCAGGCTTTGCCAGATTTTCAGCAACAGGGATTCGCGCGGCGGGCGGGACAGTTGGTTGACGCCGAAACGCACGGCGTTGTCAACGGCCTGTTCTTCGGACAACCCTTTTTGTTCCGATACACCCAATTCGTCCAGAACCTGTTGTCGGGTCTTTGTAAAAGCGTCCATCAAGATCCTCTCCATACTAAAAAAGACTCATGTACGAACTGAAAGGAAGTTCAGTCTGTACATGAGTCTTGTTCTTTAAGACAAGCCAGACCGACACGCGGCCACGGTGTTGACTTGCCACACACGCAGTGTGCAAACTACTCCCCCATGGGACGGGGCGATAATACGACCGTTTCCGGCGAAAAGTCAAGTGAAATGTATGCTGGCGGCCGGCGTGTTTTTTTGTCTTTTTTGTCCAAAATTCGGTTGATTCCTTGCGCGTTTTTTGCTAGCTTAACATTGTATATGATAGAGGTGTCTGGTTATGCGGCATGATCATTTGATTTCATTTTCCGAATTGCCCGAAGGCTTTGAAAAAAACGCGAAGCTGACGGCCGAAAAGCGCGACTTCGCCGTTCGGGTGCAAAACGCCATGAAAATGACCGAAGACGGGATCGGCGTGGACGGCAAACCCGTTTTCCGGCCGAAAGCGGAAAAACTGCAGGAATTGGATATCATTGTTTCCCATGGGACGGATCGGTTGGATTCGTCGCAAATCATGTCCCTGTTTTCCGCCTATCGCGATCTGGCAGCCTTTGACAAAATGATCGACCTGTACAAACGCGTCGATAACGAGGATTTCAAAAACGCCCCCATGGTGCGCGAACAGCTGGCCGTCGCCTATCGCAAAGTGCCGCGCGGCGAAAAACTGGCGGACAAAATGTGGGATTACCACCGTTCCATGGATTTGTGTTTCGAACTGATCGACGAAGGCCACGGCAACGGCGTAACGTACAGCAACATCGGCCGGTGCCTGCGCTATATCGCCGAAAAAACGGAAATGGCCGATAAAAAACAGGAACGCGAACGCAAAGAGGGGTTGCTTTCCGATTCCGTGCGCCGGTTGGAAGAAGGCTTCCTGACCACATTGGAATCGTCCGTCGGGATGCAGGCCGTCCACGGCAACATCATGTTGGGCAACACCGCCCGCGCCCGCGAAACCGCCAAGGTCGTCTATCTGGCCGCTTTGCGCGACGGGGCGGAGGAATCCAGCGATTATTTCTGCCTTTCCACCGCTTTGCAAGCCGCGTGCATTTCCGGTCAGGATAAAAAGGTCGTCAAACATTTGTGCAACCGGTTGGAAAGCAGCATCAAATACCGTTGGGAGCTGGAGGACGTCTATCGCGACATGAGCCGCATCGGCCAATATTTCCCGTCCGAAAACACGGCCGACGTTTGCGAACTGCTGTCCGGTCTGTGCGTGACGGCGCGCCCCAAAGGTCGGCGTTCGGACGCCATCACCCTGCCCCACGCGCCCAGCTCCGACCGCTATATCACCGAGGATCCTAAACTGCAGGCCGTGCGCGACTACAGCTATTCCTACCGCGGGTGCGGTTCGGCGTTCCGCGGCGCGAACCGCGTCGGCGGCAATATGGCGTTCGGCGGCCAACTGCCCGACCACAGCGTTTCCAGAAAAGATTTGCGCCTGTTCACCGGATTGGTGAAAATGACGCCCGCCCAGCTGGGCATCAAGTTCGACAAACCGGTTGTCGGTTATAACGCAGCCGATTTGATGAACACACGCCTGACGGATATTGACAACCCCGAAGCGTTCATGGACATCGCCGACCGCTTCATCCGTCAAACGTTTACAACGGAAAACTTCGCTGGCAGCGGCCTGCATATGGAAGACAACGCCCTGTCGAAAAACGAATACGGGGAATCCAGATACGACGCGACGGTCAAATCGGTATTGCGGGCGTGCGGCAAAAAAATCGGCGAACGCGACGCCGACATCGACACACGGACAAACATTTCCGCCATTTTCGCGTTGGGTATGGGCGATTGCCGTCATCACGCACAGGTCAAACAGATCATGTTTGATATGTGGCAAAAAGAACAGATGAATTCCTGCCTGTCCGGTATGTATTATCAGGCGTGGCAGGGAAAAACCGTTGATGAAAATTGTTGGCAGGCCAAGGAATTTTACAACATCCTCGACACCGAACTGCGCACCGCCGATGTCGAAGTCCGCGTTCCCGTCAAAATGGAACAGGAAATGCGGATGGAAAACGGCGTTCCGAAAAAGGTTGACATTCCTTATAAACCGTTGATGCGGGACGGAAAGTTCATTCCCGACGATCCGTCGCACAAACGCAATCTGGAGGATCACACCCTGTGTTGGTTGATCCGAAAAAACCGCGACGGCGAACTGACGGAATTCGGACTGCGCGACGCGTTTTATCAGGATAAACACTACGATTGGGGACACAAAAACGTCGATGTGAAAGACATCCGCGTCATGCTCAGCGGCAAACCGTCCATCCCCGCCGGAAAAATCGACGGGTCGAAAACAACGACGGGACAATCCGTCCCCGTGGTGCAAATGCCGACCGTTTACAACAGCGGCAAACGCGATTCTTTCATCAAGGACAGCATCGGCCGCGACGTTTGTCTGGTCGGCATCCCTCTGGCCGGTTTCAAGGATTCCGAAGCGTTTTTGAAAATGATCAAAGACCGCGAGGGAATGGCGAAAATCATGCGCGACGTTTTGATCAAAGATCCCGAAACCAAAGGGTGGAAAAAAGAACTTTCCGCCGAAAACGACAAATCGGCACCCAAACCAACGGCCGCGAACAACGCCGTGCGCGCGCGCCAAGCGGCAGTAGCGGGACGCGGCAGATGAAAACGATCACCTACACGGCCGTTTGCCCGCATTGCGGCAAAACCAACGAGGTTGTCGCGGAACAAAGCGAAGGTTTCAACGAACCCGAAGAATTCCATTGCGATTATTGCGGATTGGAAATCGGCGAAATACCGGCCGCCGCCCCGCCGAAAACGCGCTACATCCCCGACACCGAAACACAGGAAGCCCATAATTAACATCGTCGGCGATTTTTTTAAATGCCGCGGAGCTATAGCGAATTGCAAGCAAAGCAACCTTTGATTGATGCCGGAAACGCCAAATATCGCCCTAACGACGGAACCGCCGCGAACGGTTCGGGAAATCCCGCGCCGTCAAATACGGCTTTGATTATCCCAAAGACAAGACGATTTTTCTGGCAAAGGAAATCAAACGCCTTGTCGCGGACAAAACGCATTACACGAATTGGTCGAAAAAGGCCGGCATCCGCGCCGCGTTGCAAGCCGACCTGATCGTTTTGCTGGACGACAACGGCTATCCGCCGGAACCGCAGAACGACGTGTATCAAAACGTCATTGAACAGGCGGAAAATTTCAAAAAATATCAGGAGTTGTGATCCGCCGGCGACCGTGAACGGTCGATAATCGCGTCGATGTCCAGCACGTCCAGCCGGCCGTCGCCGTTCAGGTCGGCGGCGTCCAGCGTCCCCGCGCATTTGTGGCAGCACCACATCAGTTTCAGATATTTCTTTTCCAACAGGGGCGGAATCAGGTCGGGATCGCAAACCGTTCCGTTCATTTTGTTGAAAAACGTGTAAAGCCCCATGTCGTGTTTCGCGCTGTTGCAATGTTTGCAGGCGTAAACGATGTTGTGAATGCCTTGGATTTTGTCGCACGTCGCGCACCGGTCGTTGATCCGCAGGCTTTTGGGAATGATGTGTTCCGTGGTCAGGTTTTCGGTCGCGCCGCAATACACGCACACCTTGTCCGATTCAACGAATTGCAAATCCTCGCGCAAAATGTCCGACCAAGATTTTTTGCCGTCGCGCAGCTCGCGGAAAGTCTTTTTGATAAAGCCGTAATGATTCCGTTTCGCCGTCGCGTTGTCC
>ERZ808259.272-NODE-272-length-26803-cov-53.947510_pt1 | contig 26803 bp, 29 predicted proteins | sample MGYA00521279_ERZ808259 | MGnify/ENA primary metagenome ERZ808259 (study PRJEB31516, sample SAMN03275586) | gut metagenome | biome: mammalia-associated habitat; material: feces | host: Papio cynocephalus | place: Kenya | collected 2012-07-27 ... | reverse complement strand
CACAATCAAGGATATCAATGACTTGGTGTCAACTCCTGGGTAAACGCCGCCTAAACACCTATTCTTTCTACGTCCTTTCTACGTCCTTTCTACGTAGTTGGTACTATAAGGTATAGAAATTGTATAATTTGTATATTTTTTGCATAAAATCAGGTGAGTTTTTTTTCGGGTGTATGTTGTTTGTAGGAATAAGCAATATGGTTGATACCGAAAAGAACAAATTTTTGCCTATGTCAAAAATAATTGCTAATTTTGCCGACGTTTTTATTAAAACAGGGAATTCCGCTGATGACTTTTACAAAATCATATAAAGAATTAAAACACCTTGCCAATAGTAGGGAACCGATATGCGGAATGTATGCAAAGAATGATGTCCGGAATGCGGTAGCGGAACCGGAAATAAAAGCGGCTCTCATTGGCGATACGGCAACACAATTGTTGGCGACCGCGATACGCGGGGCGGGAGTGGAACATAATCTGAATATCCGGTTGTATGAAGCCGAATACAATCAGGTGGAACAACAAGTGGCAAATCCGATGTCGGAATTGTTTGCTTTCGCACCAGAATATATCATTGTGTTTCAGTCCACGCACAAGTTGCTGCAAACATATAATGGCTATGAACCGTCACTACGTACGACATTGGCAGCAGAACGCTTATCGTTTGTAAAAAAGGCGTGTGCGGCATTTCCAAACAGCAAAATCATTTACTACAACTATCCGGAAATCGATGATCAGGTATGGGGAAGTTATGGCAATAGGATAGAAGCATCGTTTATTTTTCAGTTGCGCAAGTTGAATTTCAACCTGATGAATTTGGCACAACGGATTGGAAATCTGTTTATTTGTGATATGGCTTCTATTCAGAATATCATCGGACGGCAGCAGATGTTCCGTTCTTCGTTGTACGTATCCACAGATATGGTGCTTTCGCCGGAGGTTGTGCCGATAGTAGCAGAAAGGACAATAGATATAATTTTGGCTTGCGTGGGGCGGATTCACAAGTGTCTGGTTCTTGATTTGGATAATACGCTTTGGGGCGGTGTGATAGGGGAGGACGGTATGGAGAATATCCAAATAGGACACGGACTGGGGATAGGAAAAGCCTTTACGGAATTTCAACTTTGGTTGCGCAAACTACGTCAGCGTGGTGTTATACTTTGTATATGCAGCAAGAACGATGAGAGTGTGGCAAAAGCACCATTTGATAAACATCCCGATATGGTTTTGAGAGCAGAAGACATAACGCTGTTTGTCGCCAACTGGAATAACAAAGCGGATAATATACGCTATATCCAAAGTGTGCTGCATATCAGTTTTGATTCAATGGTGTTTTTGGACGACAATCCGTTTGAACGCAATCTGGTGCGTACCAATCTGCCGGATGTTTGTGTACCGGAATTACCCGAAGACCCTGCGGAGTGGCTGGAGTTTCTGTATGCAGAGAATTTGTTCGAAACGGTTTCTTATTCAGAAGAAGATTTCAAACGCACACAACACTATCAAACCGAGGCAAAACGCATAGCGGAACGTTGTCGTTTTGCTGACGAGGCCGCCTATTTGAAGAGCCTGCAAATGATTTCTGTCGTGGAAAGTTTTACGCCTTTTAACACTCCGCGGGTAGCGCAACTGTCGCAACGCAGCAATCAATTCAACCTGCGTACCATGCGCTATACCGCAGATGAGATAGAGCGGATGGCACACGAGCCGAACCTGCATTGTCTGACCTTTACGCTCAAAGATAAATTCGGCGACAACGGGCTGGTTTGTGTAGTGGTGTTGAAAGAGCAGGAACGGAACACTCTGTTTATAGAATCATGGTTTATGTCGTGCAGAGTACTGCAACGCGGAATGGAGGCATTTGTGTTGAATACGATAGCAGAACAGGCACGGAGATATGGTTTTGAGAGAATAGAAGGAGAGTATATCCCTACGGTCAAAAACGCTATGGTAAAAGATCTGTATGTCCGTCTTGGATTTGCCGGAAACGGCACAGAGAACCATTTTGTATTGGATATACGCAATTATACACCACGGGAATGTTTTATCAGTAATAATAAATAGAAATGGAAAAAAATGCTATTTTAGAGCAAGTGCAGACCGTTTTTCGCGAGGAATTAGAAGACGAAACGCTAATTCTAACCGATACCAGTACGGCAAACGATATAGAAGATTGGGACAGTCTCAATCATATACAACTGGTATCCGCTATAGAGAAACATTTCGGCATACGGTTTCTTAGCAGAGAGATACTGTCGTGGCAGAATATAGGAGAAATGGTGGACTCAATTGCGGTCAAACTATGATTTTCCAGTCTGTTACGTTTGTGACATTCTTTGTGGTGGTCTTTGCCGTCTATTGGTGGCTTTCCAAATGGCATACGGCACAAAATCTGTGGTTGCTGGCGGCAAGTTATTTCTTCTACGGGTATGCTGATTGGCGTATGTTGCCGCTATTGATAGGGGCGACATTGTTGTTCTACGGATTGGGCTATAAGATAGCCGTTGCACAGACGGAACGAATAGCGAAAATATATCTGTGGACAGGAGTTGGAACAGGGGTTGGGATATTGTTTGCATTTAAGTATATAGGGATTTTCCTGCCCTGTGTACATATCATTGTCCCGATAGGAATTAGTTTCTTCACATTCAAATTACTCAGTTATATCATTGAGACTTACTATCATAAAACGGAACTGCTTGGTGCGGGCAATATGACATGGAACGGGGTGTTGGAATTTGCAACATACATTGCCTTTTTTCCGACAATTTTGGCGGGACCGATAGACCGTCCGGCTTTCATTTTGCAACTGCAAACACCGCGCACGTTTGTCTATAACGAAGCGGTGGAGGGCTGCCGCGCATTGCTATGGGGTGCTTTTCTAAAGATGGTGGTAGCAGACACATGTGCGCTATATGTGGATATGGCGTGGATGGATTTGAATGTAGCCCGAGGAAGTACGTTGGTCGTTGCCGCAATACTCTACGCCGTACAGATATATGCTGATTTTGCCGGTTATTCATCTATGGCGATAGGTATTGCGTTATTGCTCGGGTTACGTGTAATTCAAAACTTTCGCACACCTTTTCTTTCTCTGAATATGGCGGATTTTTGGCGCAGGTGGCATATCTCGCTGACACAATGGCTGACAGATTATGTGTTTATGCCGCTCAACATCCGTCTTCGCCGTTTGGGCAAATGGGGTGTAGCATTGGCAACGATGGTGAATATGACATTGGTGGGATTATGGCACGGGGCAAACTTCACCTATCTGTTATTCGGTATATACCATGGACTGTTGTTGGTTTGGTTAGTCCTTACGGGGCGAAACCGATTGCCCAAACAGTTGACTTGGTATCAACGGCAAGGACGCTATTTGGCAACTTTCTGTTTATGTGTGTTCGGGTGGATTATTTTCCGCGCACCGGATATGGCTTCCGTAGGAGTGTATATGCAGCGTTTGTTTTCTGCATCGCTGTTCAGTTGCCCGATGACAATCGGGCTTTTGGATAGGTGTATGATTGTAGTATCCTGTTTATTGATGTGGTGCTTGGATGTACGCGGACGCAAACATTCCATTCCTTTGGCTATATCTAACACAGCCGTACGGTGGACGGTATATTTTGCACTGACCATCGGTATTTGGTTTGTTGCAACACGACGGGCAACCGATTTTATTTATTTTGCTTTTTGAGTATGCGCAGGTTCTTTAAGAAAATAAGTCTCTATCTGTTGCCGTTGGTAGTCTTTGCAGTGGTGCTGGAGATTGCGGTGGAGTCTATTCCCAATTCATACTCCTATAAACGTGGGTATATGGAAAGCAAAGCCGATATGATTCAAACACTGTTCTTGGGTTCTTCGGGGGCTTATGACGGGTTTTGCGCGGAAGCAGTGCCACATTCGTTTAATCTGGCAAACAGCAGCCAGACTTTGGAAGATGACTATCGTCTGTTGGCTAAATATATTGATAAAATGGACTCGCTGCGCTTTGTGGTAGTAGGTATCGGGTATCATACATTGGCATTAACTTCAGAAGCCAACAGGCGTTTATATTATACTATCTATATGGATTTGTATCCCCGTTGGCAGCCTGTATCGCAGTATAGTTTTGAGGTATTCAATTTGGAACTGACGCTGAAAAAGATCGTCAAGTATGTAGTGTCACGTGATGTTACCCGCTGTGATTCGTTAGGGCAACGGATTGGGCATAGTGTGGCGGATATGGGTAAACGAACCGAGTTCTGGAATAAGGATATGATGCATATGGTTCAGAATGATAGTTATGATGTGGACGGAGCATATTATACCATCTGTCAGAATTACAACTACTTATGTAATATTGTCAACTTGTGCAACGAGAGGAATATATGTCCCATCATTGTAAATCTTCCGGCTCTGTCCGAGTATGTAGAAACACTGCCACAAGCGCAAGTGGCAGTGCAAGATAGTGTGTTGCATTGGTTGGCTCCGTATGCTGTTTGTATAGATGCCGGCAGGTGGGCGGGAAACGCAGATACGGAGGATATCCCGCTTTGGTACAATGCTACCCATCTTACACGTGAAGCATCGGTCTGTTTTACAACCGAACTGCAAGACTATTTGGAGAAACGGCGGTTGACGGGGCGGACGCGGTAGCCCGCTTCGCGCAGGTCGGCAAGCAACCCTTTGTCGCCACCGAGATAGATGGCATTGAGCGTAATGAAACAGCCGCCGTCGTGCAAGTAGGGGGCGAGACGTTTGACCCATTGCACATTGCGTTGTGCATATATTTTGTAGTCGGAAAAAGATATAGAAGTGTTATTATCCGGTCCTTCCACTTGGAAAGCCATATCCCCCAACCGCCCCTGCAAATACATCTCGCATAGGGTGCGCTCCTGTTTCACTTCCCGCTCGGGATATTCAATCACTTTCTTCAGTTCGGCACATTGCCAGTGGAACGGCTCGCGGTCAAACAGCATATACATTGTTTCGCCCACATCGTCCAATCCATAGACAGGTATGCCTTTTTCTTGTGCCACCGCCTCAAAGAATGTTTCCATAGAGCGTTGTTCGTCGTAGTGGAGCCATTGTTTCATCAGTTCGGTACGGAACATCTCGGTCAGATAGGACGGTTTCATACGGCATAGTTTATCCAACCCCATTCCGAGATTGAGGCGTAGCGCATTGTCTATCAGTTGGTAATCTTCGTCAGAATAAAAATTGCTCAGGCGTATAGAGTCGGGCAATACTGCCGCCTGGCGCAAAGCGGCTATGGCTTCATAGTCTTGCATGGCAAACTCGGTAATCACCTTGTTACACTTGCTAAAACAGGCAAAAGCATTGGGAATGGTGTCGATAAAGGTCATATCCACCAGACGGTTGGTAGCGAGGATATACGATTTGCCCTGTGTGCCGTTGCCGCTTATTTCATAGAGGAGTTGCGCAGGTGCAGACAGAGTCAGCATCACTGCCGACAGCAACAATAGAAGTCGTTTTCGGGAACTGAACATAAAAAGCAAATATTAATAGTTCGAAATAAAGACTCCTATGCCGCAAGCGGCAAGAAATCTAAGTAAATCTTTGGCTTTGCATCCATAAATTACCATAAATCTTATTCGCCTACGGCGGCAAAGCAAGGCAATTTGCTATATCGAACTGACGTTATATTATGGTGTATGTACAAATACCGTTCCAATAGATCAAGAGAATAACCGCATCCAAACAATATCTATACAATTTATGCAATGTATATAGTGCATAAAGTGTATAAAAGCACCGCATAAAAGCCGCTCTCGTTGCCGTGTCGTTGCCGTAAATGGTATTATGAAGTATGGGAATTACATAATCTGTATATTGAAGGAATATCATCCGATAGGGATACGGTTGCCCTGTAAAGTCCATCTCTGCGTTAGTCCATCTCTGACACTTTTCCTTTTGGATAAGAATTTTGGAAAATACGGGTACGCAAAGGATAATACGAATACGAATGTTGGCACAGATTTTGCCAAATTATGTTGTATAGCACATAAAAATTGGTGAATGTGGTTTTCAAAATACTTTTTGCCCGGCAAAGGTTTGTTTAAGCAGATATTTTTTTGTACCTTTGCACGGAATTTTGCCGCGAAAGTATGCCCCGATGTGCAAAATGCTACCTCACAAATAGTAAAATATAAAATCAAAATACAATGAACTTATCAGAATTGACCGACAAAATCTACGCGGAAGGCGTAGAGAAAGGTAATCAAGAGGCACAACAGATTATTGATAAAGCCAATGCGCAAGCGGCTGAGATTGTAGCCAATGCCGAGAAAGAGGCACAAGCCAAAGTGGCTGAAGCCGAGGCAAAAGCACAAGAGTTGGACAAGAACACGCGTGCCGAGTTGAAACTGTTTGCCGAGCAGAGTGTGAACGCATTGAAGACCGAAATAACGAACCTCTTGACAGACCAAGTGGCACAAGAGAGCGTAAAAGCGGCTACGGCGGACGCCAAGTTTATGCAGGGCATTATTCTGAAACTTGCCGAGCAGATGGCTAAAGAAGGCGAAGTGGAGATTGACGCGAAAGATGCGGAGGCACTGAAAGCCTATTTTGAGGCAAACGCCAAAGGTCTGTTGGATAAGGGCGTGCAAATCAATGAGGTAAAAGGTATCAAGACCGATTTTGCCATCAAACCAGCCAAGGGCGGATACAAACTGGATTTCGGCGAGAAGGAGTTTGTAGAGTATTTCAAAGAGTTTCTCCGTCCGCAACTGATTGAGTTGCTGTTCGGAAAATAATTACTAGAAGAACTAGAAAATCTAGGATAATATGGGATATGAATGTTTGATGGCGGGTTTGCCCGAGTTGAAAGCAGGGGGCGAGGCTCCAATGACAATGGAGTCGCTTCTGCTGTTGCTTGAGGAGAACCTGTCGGAAAAAGACAAGGCTCTGCTGGACTTGCTCCGAATGAAGAGCGACGCCCCCGAGATAAGCGGACTCGTCGAGCGATACGATGATTCGATTATCGACCAGCCTGACTGGTGGGAGGATGCGCGCAACCATCTTTCAGAAACCGATTTGCGCACGCAGGTGCTATACGAATATGGGCTGAAAAGCAAAAACAAGTTTGTCCGTGCATGGTTTGCCTACAACCAGGATATGAATAATGTACTGGTGGCTACGATTTGCCGCAAGCACGGCTTTGATGTACGCAAGATGATTGTCGGGCAAGACGAGGTCGCAGAAATTCTACGCAAGAACCTGCAGCAGAAGGATTTTGGTCTGAGCGGTGTAATGGACGATTTGCAAGAGGTGATGTCATTGGTGGACATCAACAACCTGATGGAGCGCGAGAAACGTATGGACGCTTTGCGCTTTGCATGGCTCGACGAGGCAACGCTCTTTGTTGATTTCTCAATAGAAAATGTGCTGGCATACTACCTGCAGGCAGAGATGCTCAACCGCTGGTCGCTGCTGACGGTGGAACAGGGCGAAAAAGTATTCCGTCAGTTGGTGGCCGATATGAAGAAAGGTGTCAATCTCGATGCCGAGGCATAATTTGCGAAAACAAAGAAAATAACAACAAAAGATATGACAACAGGAAAAGTAAGAGGTATTATCTCCAACCTGGTTACGGTGTGGGTGGATGGTCCTGTCGCACAAAACGAAATCTGCTATATCACATTGGGTGATACCAAACTGATGGCAGAGGTCATCAAAGTGATTGGCGACAATGTCTATGCGCAGGTGTTTGAATCAACGCGCGGACTGAAAGTCGGCAATACGGTAGAGTTTACGGGACATATGCTTGAAGTTACACTCGGTCCCGGTTTGTTGAGCCGAGACTATGATGGTCTGCAGAATGACCTCAACAAACTGACAGGCGTGTTCTTGAAACGTGGTGAGTACAACTATCCGCTTGACAAGGAGAAACTATGGAGGTTTGAACCTATCGCCAAAGTCGGTGACAAGGTGGAGGCTGCCGCTTGGCTCGGTGAGGTGGACGAGAACCTCCAACCGCACAAGATAATGGTGCCGTTTGTGTTCGAGGGGCAATATACGGTGAAGAGCATTGTTCCCGCTGGCGAATACAAGATATTGGACACTATTGCCGTGCTGACCGATGCCGAAGGCAACGACCATGAGGTTACTATGGTGCAGAAATGGCCGGTGAAGAAGGCTATTCTGGCATACAAGAGCAAGCCGCGTCCATTCAAGTTGCTTGAGACGGGTGTGCGCACGATTGATACGGCGAACCCTATTTGCGAGGGCGGTACGGGCTTTATCCCCGGTCCTTTCGGTACGGGTAAGACGGTGCTTCAGCACGCGATTTCCAAGCAAGCCGAGGCGGATATCGTGATTATCGCAGCCTGCGGTGAGCGTGCCAACGAGGTTGTGGAGACGTTTACGGAGTTCCCCGAGTTGGTGGACCCGCACACCGGGCGCAAGTTGATGGAGCGTACCATCATCATCGCCAACACGTCGAATATGCCTGTGGCTTCGCGTGAGGCATCGGTTTATACGTCCATGACGATTGCGGAATACTACCGTTCGATGGGCTTGCGCGTGCTGCTGATGGCGGACTCGACGAGCCGTTGGGCACAGGCGTTGCGTGAGATGTCGAACCGTCTGGAGGAGTTGCCCGGTCAGGACGCTTTTCCGATGGACTTGTCGGCAATCATCGGTGCTTTCTACGCACGCGCGGGATACGTATATCTGAACAACGGCAAGACCGGTTCCGTGACGTTCCTCGGTACGGTTTCGCCTGCCGGCGGTAACCTGAAAGAGCCTGTGACGGAGGGTACGAAGAAAGTGGCGCGTTGTTTCTATGCCTTGGAGCAGAACCGTGCCGACCGCAAACGTTACCCTGCCGTGAACCCGATTGACTCGTACTCGAAATATATCGAATACCCTGAATTTGAGGAGTATATCTCCAACTTGATTGACAAGGACTGGCTTGGGAAGGTGAACGACATGAAGACCTACCTGCAACGCGGTAAGGAGATACAGGAACAGATAAACATCCTGGGTGATGACGGTGTGCCCGTGGATTATCACGAGGAGTTCTGGAAATCGGAGGTGATTGACTTTGTGATTCTGCAGCAGGACGCATTCGACAAGATTGATGCCGTTTGCCCGCTGGAGCGTCAGGAGTATATGCTCAATCTGGTGATGGATATCTGCAAACATGACTATGACTTTCAGAACTTTCTGGACGTGAGCGAGTATTTCAAGCGCGTCATCAACCTTTGCAAACAGATGAACTACAGTGAGTTCCACTCGGCTGAGTTCGAGGAATACCAAAAGAAACTGAACGATTTATTGGCTGAAAAACAAATAAAAGAGTAACGACTATGGCAAAAGCATTTCAAAAGATTTACACCAAGATTACGGCTATCACAAAAGCAACTTGCTCGCTGAAAGCCGAGGGGGTGGGTAACGACGAACTCGCTACCGTAAACGGCAAACTTGCCCAGGTCGTTAAGATTATGGGCGATGAGGTTACGCTCCAGGTGTTTGAAGGTACGGAGGGTATTCCTACCAACGCCGAAGTGGTATTCTTGGGCAAGGCTCCGTCGCTGCGCGTGAGCGACCAGTTGGCAGGACGCTTCTTCAACGCCTACGGCGAACCGATTGACGGAGGACCGGCAGTGGAAGGTGAGGAAGTGGAGATTGGCGGTCCGAGTGTGAACCCCGTGCGCCGCAAGCAGCCGTCGGAACTGATTGCGACCGGTATCGCCGGTATTGACCTGAACAACACCCTCGTTTCGGGTCAGAAGATTCCGTTCTTTGCCGACCCCGACCAGCCTTACAACCAAGTGATGGCTAACGTGGCGTTGCGTGCTGAGGCAGACAAGATTATCTTGGGCGGTATGGGTCTGACCAACGATGACTACCTCTATTTCAAGAACGTGTTCTCCAATGCAGGTGTGCTCGACCGTATCGTGTCGTTTGTGAACACAACCGAGAACCCGCCTGTAGAGCGTCTGCTTATCCCTGATATGGCATTGACGGCAGCAGAGTATTTCGCTGTGCAGAAGCATGAGAAGGTGCTGGTTCTGCTGACTGATATGACGCTGTATGCCGATGCGCTGGCTATCGTCAGCAACCGTATGGACCAGATTCCGAGCAAGGACTCTATGCCGGGTTCGCTCTATTCCGATTTGGCAAAGATTTACGAGAAGGCTGTGCAGTTCCCCGATGAAGCAGGTGGCGGAAGTATCACCATCATCGCTGTTACGACCCTTTCGGGCGGCGACATTACGCACGCTATTCCTGATAACACAGGTTATATCACCGAGGGGCAGTTGTACCTGCGTCGTGACTCTGACATCGGAAAGGTCATTGTGGATCCGTTCCGCTCGTTGTCGCGTTTGAAACAATTGGTTGCGGGAAAGAAAACACGCGAAGATCATCCTCAGGTAATGAATGCCGCAGTTCGCTTGTATGCCGATGCTGCCAATGCCAAGACAAAGAAAGAAAACGGTTTCGACCTTACCGACTACGATGAGCGTTGTCTGGCATTTGCCAAAGACTACTCGCGTGAGATTTTGGCTATCGATGTCAATATCAACACCACTCAGATGTTGGATGTAGCATGGACGCTTTTTGCCAAATATTTCAAACCCGAAGAAGTCAATATCAAACAAGCATTGATAGATAAATACTGGAAGAAAGCATAAATTTTATGGCTATTCAGTTTCAATACAACAAAACATCCTTGCAGGCACTTGAGAAAAATCTCAAAATGCGGCAGCGCACCCTTCCGACGCTTCAGAGCAAAGAGTCGGCACTTCGTCTCGAGGTGAAAAAAGCCAAGAAGGAGATTGCCGAACTTGATGAGGAGGTCAACCGCCGCATTAAGGATTATGACCAGATGCTTGCTCTGTGGGGGGAATTTGATACAAGCCTCATCCACGTGGACGATGTGCGGATGTCTGTCAAAAAGATTGCAGGTGTGCGTATCCCCGTGTTGGAAGAGGTGGTCTATTCCACCAAGGATTTCAGCCTGTTCTCCAGCCCCAAATGGTTTGCCGACGGGTTTGAGCAACTCAAGGCGATTGCCGATGTCGGTATCCGTCAGGAGTTTGTGCGCTGCAAGGTGGACTTGCTAGAGTATGCCCGCAAGAAAACTACGCAGAAAGTGAATCTTTTTGAGAAGGTACAGATTCCGGGTTATCAAGACGCTATTCGTAAGATTAAACGCTTTATGGAAGACGAAGAGAACCTCTCTAAGTCGAGCCAGAAGATAGTAAAAGCCAAGCGCGAGGCGGAAGCCCGTGAGGAACAAGAAAGGGAGGCTGCAGTATGATTACACAAATGAAGAAATACACCTTCCTGGTGTTCCATCGCGACTATGAATCGTTCCTCGAGCAACTCCGCAACCTCGGCGTGGTGCACATCACGGAGAAAGCCGCAGGCGTTGCCGATGATGCGCGTTTGCAGGCACTCTTGCAGAAAGCCGATTTGCTCAAAAAGACTATCGCACAAGGTGCGCCTGATCAACTCTTGCAGGAGAAAGCCAATATCGAACAGCGTATTGCTGCTACTCGCAAAGAGGCGGATTGTATGGCTGTTTGGGGTGATTTCTCGTCTGATCATATAGCCTCCCTACGCCAAGCAGGCTATGAGTTGCGTTATTATACGTGCGCAAAGTCGAAGTTCTCGGAGGAGTGGGGTATAGCCCTCACAACTATTGGTGCTACTACTTATTTTGTACAGGTTATCAAATCGGGTGAAACACCTGCAGAATTGCCCGATTTTTGTCAGGAGCAGACGCTCAACGAGAAGTCCGCAGCCGATCTGCAAAAGGACATCGAGGGACTTAACGGCTTGTTGGCAGCGCAAAATGCACGCATCGAACTCTGGGCAAAAGAGAACCTGCAGAAGCAGAAAGACGAACTGCAAGATACACTTCATCAGATTGACTGGCAGCGTGTTACGATCAATACGGACACTATTGCCGAAGGCAGTTTGAAACTCCTTGAAGGTTTCTGCCCGATTGATAAAGAGGCAGAACTAAACCAACTCCTTGAGGGGCAGGGCGTTTATTACCAGGAGGAAGACCCTACAGAGGCAGACAACACACCTATCAAACTGCACAACAACCGCTTTACCAAGATGTTTGAGTGCCTGACAGGTATGTATGGTTGGCCGTCTTATGGCGAGTTCGACCCCACGCCTATTCTCGGACCGTTCTTCCTGCTGTTCTTTGCCATCTGTATGGGCGACTGCGGCTACGGACTGCTCCTGATATTGATAGGTATCCTTATCTCGAAAGGCAAACTCAAGATACAGATGTTTGAGGGGCTTGGACCGATCATCACCACATTGGGTGTCGGTACGGCTGTCATCGGTTTCTTCTTGGGTACGTTCTTTGGTATTGACCTCTATACTGCATCGTGGGTGCCGGAGGCACTCAAATCGGTGATGATCAAGGGTACTGTCAACGTTGCCGGATCATCATATGATATTCAGATGATTATGGCACTTTGCATTGGTGTCTTCCATATCTGTTTGGCTATGGTGGTGAAGGCTATATGCTACACCAAACGCTTTGGTTTCAAGGAGAATATCTCTACATGGGGGTGGCTATTGCTCATCGTCGGCGGACTGATTGTCCTGCTGCTCGGTATGACGCACCTCTTCCCTGAGGAGGTTACCAAATGGTTGCTTATCGGTATTGCCGCAGTCTCTGCTTTGGGTATCTATATATTCAACAAGCCCGGTCGTAACCCGCTGATTAACATCGGCGCAGGCTTGTGGGATACCTACAATATGGCTACGGGTATCTTGGGCGATGTGCTTTCGTATATCCGTCTCTATGCTCTCGGTTTGGCAGGCGGTATGCTTGGTGGTGCGTTCAACAATCTTGCCGAGATGGTGCTCGGCACCAACCCCACGTGGCAATGGTTGCCGTTTGTCATCATTCTGCTGATTGGTCATGCGCTCAACCTCGCTATGTCGGCTCTCGGTGCGTTTGTTCACCCTCTGCGTCTGAGTTTCGTGGAGTATTTCAAGAACTCTGGGTATGAGGGCAAAGGTACGCTCTATAAGCCCTTCGCCAAATAATACCCTAAAGGACTTTAATGACCTTAAGGACTTTACTACTAAAATAATAAACAAATAAAATATAACTCATTATGAATGAAATTTTAGGTTATCTCGGTTGGGGACTGATGTTGGGTCTCGCCGGAATTGGTTCTTCCTATGGTACCACTATTGCGGGTAAGGCTGCAGAGGGTGCGCTCAAAAAGAACAAAGACAAATCAAGCAGTTACATGATTCTTTCCGCTCTCCCCGCTACGCAGGGTTTGTATGGTTTTGTGGCTTTCCTTATGTGGATGAGCAAACGAACGCTTTTTGCAGAACAAGGCGCAATGTTCTTTGCTGTAGGTCTGGCAGTTGGTTTGGTTTGCCTCATCTCGGGTATCCGTCAGGGTCAAGTCTGCGCCAATGGTATTGCAGGTATCGCAGCAGGTTATGATGTACAAACCAACACGATGATTTACGCTGCTCTTCCTGAGTTCTATGCTATTTTGTCGTTGGTGGCTGCCCTGATGATAATTTAATCTGCACTACAATACATTTTCTATAATTATTAAACGGTCTTCCTTTTGTGGAAGACCGTTTTGGTAACCACCTTTCTCTATTGTCCAAAACACGCAAAACCTGCATATAATTACGCATTAAGAATGTCAGTGGATGTGTCGGGAGCATACCGTGTGGGTACACTAGGAATAAGGCAAGGAAAATAGGAACATTCTCTGCATATTAGTTCTTAATTTTTAATACGATGTTATTTTATGTCTATGGAGCAGATGCGCTTTCGCAGTGGCTTATGCTGCTGACTGTTCTGGTCGGACTGATTCTTTTCAACGAGTTCGCCCGTCGTACCAAGTGGGGGGAATTATCACCTTCGGTGTTATTCCTGCGATACTTACTATCTATTTCATAACTATTGCTATCGGTGCGCAATGTGGTGCCGAATGGGTACTTAACGATCCGACGCACTTCTTATACGGGTGGTTGGTTTCATTATGCCAAACTCTATACCGCTCTTGCGGGCAGTATCGGTTTTATGCTTATCAAGTATGAGATCGGTATCGGCAAACAGCACTGGTTCCGCTGCTTCCCGTTTGTTATAGTGACTATCAATATCCTCATTGCCGTCTGCTCAACGGTATTGAGGCTGGTACAAGCGTCAATGCTGACCCGCTCTGATTGTCAATGTCATCGCTTTGGGGTATATCATCTACCAGGCTAAAATCCTACTGGCAATCATATTCACTTGCTATACGCCGATTACTTGTTTTTTCCGAGTTTGGCAAGGCTATATATTTGCACATTCCATTTTTTTGCTGTACCTTTGCGCTATAAACGAGATTTCTTCCTGTGAGTCAGTACCCCTCGATATTGTTGGAAAATGCTGTCAACCAATTTGCCTCCCTTCCAGGAGTGGGGCGTAGGACGGCATTGCGCTTGGTGTTGCATCTGCTCAAACAGTCTGACAAAGATGTCGAAGCGTTTGCGGGGGCTCTGACACGGCTCAAAACGGATGTCCACTATTGTCGTATATGCCACAATATCTCTGACCAAGAGGTTTGCCCGATATGCCAGTCGCACCGCCGTGACAGACAGACCATTTGCGTAGTGGAAAATGTACAGGATGTGATGTCCATAGAGAATACGGGGCAGTATTCGGGGCTGTATCATGTCTTGGGCGGGATTATCTCCCCTATGGACGGGGTTGGCCCCAAAGATATAGAGATAGACTCTCTTATCGCGCGTATCGAACCGGAAGACATACAGGAGGTTATCCTTGCTTTGCCTACCACTATGGAGGGTGATACGACCAACTTTTATATCTACCGCCGTTTGCAGAATGAGGGGTTTGCCACAATGCCAAAAATCAGTCAGATTGCACGCGGTGTGGCGGTAGGAAACGAACTGGAATACACGGACGAGATAACTCTCGGTCGCTCAATTATCAACCGAATAGATTTCAAAGCCTGATGGAACAAAAGATTGCCCGCCAATTGAATTGGTATTATTATGGAATGATGATGCTTGCCCTTGTGGCAATGGTAGTAATGTATCTGTTGGTCTCCAAGGGAATGATCGCTGTTATTGATACGATGTCCACTGCAGGCAAAGTGTTGCAGTATATTGTTATCTTTGATGCGCTTATTACTATCCCGTTGGGGCTGTACGGTTTTAAGCGTATGTGCGACAATATCCGCACTATGGATGACGAAAACAGGAAATTCTTGCTTTATCGCCGTTATGCCGCTATTCGCATTGTGCTTGTCAGCAATGCTATGGTGCTTGGTATCATTGCTTTCTATTGGTTGGGGGGCTATCGTTCTATGTTGTGGGTGGCTGCTATTGCGGCTATCAGTTGGTATTTTACCAAACCCACTGCCCGCAAGATCCAAATCGAACTAGCCCCCAAGCAAGACAACGAGGAAACCTACTGATTTCTATCTTTCTATTTTTCTACTATCTTTCTATTATTCTATCATCCTATGACTATCGCTGTTGATTTCGACGGAACCATTGTTACCCACGAGTACCCTCGAATAGGAAAACCGATTCCGTTTGCTATTCAGACTTTGAAGAAATTGCAAGACGAAGACCATCACCAGATTATTTTATGGTCTGTTCGCGAAGGAGAACTGCTACAAGAGGCTGTTGACTATTGCAAGTCGCGTGGTTTGGAGTTCTATGCGGTCAATTCCAACTATCCGGAGGAAAACCCTGCTACACGCCCCAACCGCAAACTGACAGCCGACCTGTTTATTGATGATCGCAATCTCGGCGGACTGCCCGACTGGGGGGTGATATACCAGATGATTCATATGGGTAATGCGTTGAAGCCAATTCCACAGGCAGATGCTGAGACTGCTGCTACCAAGAAAGGCTTTTTTGCTAAATTATTTGGAGTATAATGGTACGGCTGCGTAAATTGGAGCCTTCAGACCTGCCGTTTCTCTACCAATGGGAAAACGATGCTGCCGTGTGGGCGGATAGCGATACCCATAACCCGCTTTCGCAGCAAGACTTGTGCATTTATATCGAAAACACTACGGGCGACATCTATCGGGACGGACAACTGCGCTTGATTATTGAGGATGATATCAATCATACAACGCTCGGCTGTGTTGATTTGTTTGATTTTGATCCCCGCAACCGCAAAGCCGCCATCGGACTATACGTATCGCCTGAAGCACGCAGAAGCGGGGTAGGGTATGAGACAATGCAACTATTGGAACAATATGCGTTTGGTATCCTCAATTTGCGGCTGCTCTATGCGGTGATACGCACTTCTAACAGGGCTTGCCTGTCATTATATCGTTTGTTGGGATATGAACAGACAGCCGTATTACCCCAATGGACATTGGAGGGTGATGCCTGTCTGCTGGTAAAATACAACAAATAGCAGAAAAAGCGAAAGAACGCTTGCATAAGTCGGAAAAAAGCAGTACCTTTGCACCCGCTTTCGATGAGAGATACGGAAAGTTGTCTGAGTGGTCGAAAGAGCCACACTCGAAATGTGGTGTACGCATTACGTCGTACCGGGGGTTCGAATCCCTCACTTTCCGCACCAATAAAGCCCAACTGTTCGGTTGGGCTTTATTATTTAGTATATGCTACTCTGTAGTATTTGGGGTATTTTGCACTTCAGGTTCGCCCATCAGTGCAACGAGGTTGTCCCAACGGACAATGGCATCGTGTCCGTATTTCCATATCTGTTGGCGTATTTTTTTTATATCCACAGTCTCTCCGATATGACCTTTTGAATAGAACTTGTCGGCATAGCAGACTATCTTTTCTTCCAACGATACTGGACAGTAATCGCGAACCGGAATAGGTAATTGTTCGCGTATTACTTGCTCTATGGTAATTCCCGTTCCGGTATGGCGTTCTGCTACCAAGGCGTGTTTGGGCAATCCCTCTTTACGGAGCAGTTCCGCCCCTAAATACCCATGCTCTATATAAGCGTGTGTGCCTACGCAGAATATCTTTGGTGCATTGCAATAGATGATGCCTATATCATGCAGCATAGCAGCCTCTTCTACAAAATCTCTGTCCACTTCTCCGCTTGCCGTCCATTCCGGATGTGCGTCCACAATACGCAATGCACGGTCGCGCACTTGCATACTATGTGCCAATAGTATATTTTGCAGTTCCGGCGAAGTGGCGTAGTATTTGTCTATCAGCGTGCGATAATCAACCATAGTCTTTTTATTTCAGTCCGTTCAGTAGCGCACGGGCGTCCATACGTTTTTTCCCCGGCAGTTGTAACTCCGATATACGTACATAGCCGTCTGCGCAAGGAACGACAATATCTTTGTCGCTTGGGGCGGCACATGGCTCCACACGATAAACCTTTACATTCTCATACTCTTTCCCGTGAATAGCCAAATTGCACCAGGCGGCAGGGTAGGGACTCAACCCGCGTACAAAATTGTGTATTTCTCTTGCCGTCTTGCCGAAGTCAATCTCGCACGTTTCTTTGAAAATCTTCGGTGCGGGACGCAGATCGCTCGTTTCTGTTTGTGGAATGGTCGGTACAGTTACACCTCTGTTTTCGCAATCGATAATCAGATCCACTGTCTTCAGCACCAAGTCTTTGCCTATGAGCATAAGCCGGTCGTGTACACTGCCCACATTCTCGTCTTCGCCTATCGGCATACGTTCCTGCAGTATGATGTTGCCTGTATCAATCTCGTGTTTGAGCATAAAAGTGGTAGCCCCGGTCTCCTTGTCGCCATTGATAACCGCCCAGTTCAGCGGGGCTGCTCCGCGGTATTGGGGAAGCAGAGCCGCATGCAGGTTGAATGTCCCAAGGCGCGGCATTGCCCATACCGCTTCCGGAAGCATACGGAATGCAACCACTATTTGCAAATCTGCGTGATAGGATTTCAGTTGCTCTAAAAATACGGGGTCTTTCAGTTTCTCGGGTTGCAGAATAGGCAAGCCAGCCTCCAAGGCATATTGTTTTACGGCGGAATACCGGAGCCGGTGTCCCCGTCCCGCCGGTTTGTCAGGCATAGTAACCACAGCCACTACATTGTAACCGCCCTCCACCAATGCTCGCAGGCTTTCTACGGCAAATTCGGGCGTACCCATATAGATAATGCGTAAATCTTCTTTTGTCATAATATAGTATCTGTCAAAGGATTAGCAGGAATATCCACCGTTTTGCCTGCATCAAAAATCCCGAATACGGTAGAACCCGAACCGGACATAGATGCGTAAACGGCTCCTGCATCCAATAATTGTTGTTTCAGACGGGCAATCTCGGGATGAAGTGGAAAAATGGTTTGTTCAAAATCATTCACCAACACATCACGTATATCCTCTATCGGTTTGCCGGAAACTAATGCCTGTCGTATCTCGCCTGCGTGTTCCGGATGTAGCGTAATACCTGAGTATGCTTCGCGTGTGGAGACCCCGCAATCGGGCTTGTATAGTACTAATCGCATACCTCGCAGCGAAAAATCCGTCTCCGTTAATTCATCACCGATACCTTCGGCATAGCACGGGGTGTTGTATATGAAAAACGGGCAATCCGCCCCGAGTGTGCGTACTTCTTCTGCTAACGCTGCTTTGCTCAATTCCAACTGATACAATTCGTTGAGTGCCAACGCTGTATGGGCAGCATCGCTGCTTCCGCCGCCAAGCCCTGCGCCGAATGGTATGTTCTTGCGGAAACGAATAGCAACATCTCCTATCTGCGGATAGTGTTCTCGCATTTGCCGGTAGCAACGCACTATCAGGTTCTTTTCCGGCGGGCAATCCACAGCAATGCCCTCTTGCACAAATGAAAACACATTCGCAGGATGTATCTCCAATTCGTCGTGCAGCGCATAAACGGGGTAGAACAGGGTCTCCAAGTTATGATACCCATCCCTGCGTTTGCCCACTATGCGCAATCCTATATTTATTTTGCAATTAGGATATAACAACATTATTCATTGTGCATTATACATTGTTTACACGGTGTCCATAAACGACCGTTGCACTTTGTTGAAAACCACGATTCCGATGGTGAGCAGCACGATCATAAAGCAGAAACTGTACCCGAGCATCCACCATTCGTGGCAACCGACACCTAACATTCCGTATTTGAAAAACTCCACAATACCGGTCAGCGGGTTTAGTTGCATCACCAGCAGCAGTTTCGGGTTGGTGATGGTGGAGAGAGGGTAGATAACCGGCGTTGCGTACATCCACAGGCTGACAAAGAAACTGAGCAGCAACTGCAAATCGCGGTACTTGGTAGTCATACTTGAGAAAAGAATACCGAACCCCAATGCCAGCCCTGCCAGCATCATTACCAGGACGGGAATCAGTAGTGCATACCAGTTGGTGTGAATGGGTGCATCCGTGAAAATCATATAGTATGCATACACGCACAGGAACAACCCGAATTGTATGCCGAAACGTACTAGATTGCTGATGACATCGCTCAGCGGGGTAATCAGACGCGGGAAATAGACTTTTCCGAAAATACCGGCATTATTGACGAATGTGTTGCTAGTTTTGGTCAGGCAATCCGAGAAATACTGCCAGAAACTGATACCTGCCAGGTAGAAAAGCGGTTGTGGCAATCCGTCCGTTGATATTTTGGCAATACCGCCAAACACCACCATATACATAACGGTGGTCATTAATGGTTGTATCAGGTACCAGAGCGGACCTAATATGGTTTGCTTGTATTGGGTGATGATATTGCGCTTTACAAAGAGTATCATCAAGTCTCTGTATCGCCAAATCTCCTTAAAATCAACGCTTAACAATTTGTCTTTCGGCTTGATGACTGTAGTCCATTGTCCTGATGTGTCCATATAGTTTGTACTAACTCTTTATATATTGTAATTTGCTGCAAAGTTACAATAAAAAAATCATATACACAAGCCCCTAACAATCTCTCCTCTGCCGGTAATAGTGTATGCATCACATCATAGTATTGGTGCGTCAATTCAATAGCACCATACCGATGCAAATAGCGATAGGATTCCGCCTCGGAAATCTTGAACCGATGTGCAAACGCACTTGTCAGCAAGATGTCCCTGATATTTGTCATAAATCCAATAAGTGAATAACACTGCCTATATTCTATCCTATGCGCATCCTAAGCGCATCCTATAACAAATCAGGCTTTGTCTTTGATAGAGTCGAAACCCTGACCAAAGACACCGCGGACTTTGCTTTGGCTGACAAAGGCATCGGGGTCAATAGAGCGGACGAGGCGGAAAATCTTTGCCGACTCGTGCTGGCGAGCGATACAGGTGATGACCTTGGTAGGTTGCTTGGAATAGCCGCCCTCCGCCTCGAGGAACGTAACCCCACGGGGTACCTGCGTCATAATGGCTTCGGCTATCTCGTTGTATTTCTTGGAGAAAATAAAGAATTGCACCGACTGGCGCATACGGTTCATCACCCAATCGACCGCCGAAGAGTACATAAACGTATAGCAGAGACCGAACAGCACCTTCTCCACGCTGCGCACATCGGGCAGGAAATAAGCGCAAAGGATGATGACTATATCGCACGTAAGCAGGACACGCCCCATAGGAAGATGGTGATACTTGTTGACAATCATAGCGATGATGTCCGTGCCGCCTGTGGAACCGTTATTAAGGAACAAAATGCCCAAGAACGACCCTACGCAGAGACCTCCCAAAATAACGCCCATAAACGGGTCGGACACTATCGGTTCGGAGGCAATAGGCACTAATTTGAGCCAAACCGTGAGCCAAAAGACCCCATAAACCGTTCGGACACAATACCGCCAACCGATGGTGAATGCTGCAATAGCCAGCAGTATCAAGTTGAGCACCAGCGAACTCAGCCAAATAGGTATGAGTGTACCCGTGGCGAAATAGATAATCTCGCACAAACCGGTGAGACCACCTCCGACAATGGTATGCGGCACGAGAATCTGATTGACCGACAGCGCATACGGGATAGTGCAAACGGCTATCATAAAATACTCCTTGATAGCAATCAGCGGTTTCATACGCTGATACTGCTGGAGATGCTCTTTGAGTTGTTCACTCGGCTTCATTTGCAATTAACAAGTAATAATTAACAATTAACATGCAGAGTAATGTGCTATCCACAGGACATCCACCCGACTTTGCAATGCACAATGCATAATAATTTTCTCTGCCTTAACCGGTTTATCAGTACTTTGCTATGAGGTTGCGGTCGCCAAAACCGTTGTCCACACGGCTGACAGGAATCCAGAACTTGTTTTCCGCCACCCAGTCGGTCGGATAGGCGGCCTTGTGACGCGAATAGGAATGATTCCATTCGTCGGCAACTACTTCGTATTCGGGATGTGGCGCATTAACCAACACATTATCTTTTGGTTCCGCTTCACATCGCTCTATCTCGCGGATCTCCTCGCGGATAGTAAGCAGGGCATCGATGAAACGGTCTATTTCCTGCAATGATTCTGATTCGGTCGGCTCAATCATCAACGTGCCATGGACAGGGAAAGAGAGCGTAGGCGCATGATAGCCGAAGTCCATCAGACGCTTGGCGATGTCCGACTCGGTGATACCGACAGCGTGGAACTGACGGCAGTCGAGAATCAACTCATGTCCTACACGCCCGCGCGTACCTGTATATACAACACCATAGGCATCACGCAGTTTGGCAGCCATATAGTTGGCACTCAAGATAGCCGCTGCGGTAGCCGCACGCAGTCCTTCGGTACCCATCATAGCGATGTAACTGTAACTGATGAGTGCCATATTGGCGTTGCCGTACAACGCCGACGAAACACGGTTGTGGTCAGCAGTAGGCATAGATGGCACGAGATGCTCCGCACAGCAGATAGCCCCGACACCGGGACCGCCACCACCGTGAGGACTGGCAAAGGACTTGTGCAGGTTCAGGTGGCACACATCGGCACCGATGAAAGCAGGGTTGGTGTAACCGATCTGGGCATTCATATTGGCTCCGTCCATATAGACCTGTCCACCGTTGTCGTGAATGATTTGGCACATCTTGCGAATAGCCATCTCGAAGATACCATGCGTGGAGGGGTAGGTAATCATACAGCCCGCCAGCACGTCTTTGTTCTGCTCGGCTTTCTCGCGCCAGTCGGCAAGGTCGGTGTTGCCCTGCTCATCGCATTTGACTACCACCGGCACAAAACCCGCCTGTACGCACGAAGCGGGGTTGGTACCATGCGCGGAAACGGGAATAAGCAGCACACTGCGTTGCGCCTGACCTGATTTTTGCAAGAAATCGCGAATGGTAATCAATCCGGTATATTCGCCTGCGGCACCCGAGGTTGGTTGCAAGTTGCAAGCCGCAAAGCCCGTGATGGCGCAGAGTTGTTTCTCCAGTTCGTCCAACACCTCGCGGAAACCCTCCGTTTGATCGGCGGGAGCGAGCGGGTGGACAGCCGTAAAACCAGGCCATGTGATGGGGGTCATCGCTGTGGCAGGGTTGAGTTTCATAGTACACGAACCGAGCGGAATCATTGAGTGGGTAAGACTGATGTCCTTGCGGTCGAGACGCTTGATATAGCGCATCATCTCGGTTTCGGTATGGTATTTTTGGAACACACCGGCACGCAGATAATCCACCTCGCGGATACGGCTCTCGTCTATAGACCACAATCCTTTGAAAGCACTCTCGCTTTCCTCGTACTGCGGCATATTGCCGCTTGCCTCGGCAAAAAGTTCGATGAGGTCGTTCATATCATCGATGGTAACGGTCTCATCCAACGAGATGCCCACCCAACCCGCAGGGGCATAATAGAGATTAATTCCCAATGCTTCGGCTTTCTCTTTGAGTTGTGTCTGCCAGCCGTCATTCTCGCAGGCGGTAATCTTCAGTGTATCAAAGAACTCCGTATTCTCCTGTTGGTAGCCGTACGCCTGAATCATCTCATTGAGATAGGTGGTCTTGGAATGGATTCCCTCGGCTATCTCGCGGATACCTTCTGCACCATGATAGACACCATAGAAACCCACCATCATCGCACAAAGCGCCTCGGCGGTACAGATATTGGAGGTGGCTTTCTCACGCTTGATATGCTGCTCGCGGGTCTGGAGAGCCAAACGATAAGCGGGGTGCCCGTAGGTATCTTTGCTAAGTCCGATAATACGCCCGGGCAGGTCGCGTTTGTACTCGTCGCGCGTAGCCATATAGCCTGCCGTAGGTCCGCCAAAGCCCATCGGCAGACCGAACCGCTGCGCCGTACCGCATACGATGTCGGCATCAAGCGGACGCAACAGTGCCAATGCCATCAGGTCTGCCACGACAGCCACTTTCAGTCCGGCGGTGTGGCAGTCTTCAATCCAATCCGTATAATCCTCTATGGCTCCGTCCGCATTAGGCAACTGGGCTATAGCACCGAAATAGTCGGCAGTTGGTTCGAAATCGGCATAGCGACCGATGACCAGTTCAATCCCCTGTCCGGCTGCGCGTGTCTGCATAACGCTCAATGTATTAGGGAAAATCTTTTCGTCCACAAACACTTTGCAAACTCCGTTCTTCACCTGATCGCGGGAACGCAAGTTGCGCATCATCGTAACCGCCTCGGCAGCCGAAGTGGCTTCATCCAGCAGAGAACAATTTGCCAAAGGCAGCCCTGTCAGGTCGGAAATCATAGTTTGAAAATTGAACAATGCCTCCAAACGCCCTTGGCTCACCTCTGCCTGATAGGGTGTGTAGGAAGTGTACCAAACAGGGTTCTCCAACACATTGCGGCGGATAACCGATGGGGTAATGGTTCCGTACCAACCACGACCGATGTAACTGCGGTTAAGCACATTAGCCTGTGCTGAAGCATTAAGCGAGTCAAGCATCTGTTGCTCTGTCAGCGGTTTGGGTAACTCAATCGGTTTCTTGAGCAGAATGTCTTCGGGCATTGTTTCCGCTATCAATTGCTCCACCGATTCGACACCAATCACTTTGAGCATCTGTTGCTCGTCTTGCTCACTGAGACCGATGTGTCTCTGTTTGAGGTAGTTCACTTTCACGACAAAAATGATTTATAGAGGGTTAATTATATCTTGGTTTAATGCAATCCTTTGCCCTTACGGGTAAGAAATCCAACTAAATCTTTGTTTTTTCTTCCATAAATTACCATAAACCTTAGTCGCCTACGGCGGCAATGTATGCAATTATGTTTATGCGAATAGACATTGGTTTATAAACGTACAAAGGTACTATATTTCCGCGGAATGTGCAAGATTTTATGTTGAAAAACATATATTTCGCTTGCAAAACGCAGAAAACACTTGCACAATCCGCCGAAATACGTTATCTTTGCAATCGAAACATTTTTTACGATCGAAACATTTAGAAACAACGTAATGAAGAAGAAAGAGGAAGCGTACGCGAAGATGTGGGAACTGAACCCGATTTGGGAAGTTCTCACAGACGAAGAAAAAGAATGGGTCAGCGAGGAGGCAGAGATTGTCAACTACAAGAAAAATGAACTGATCCATAGCGAAGGCGATAGGGCTGGTGATATGTGGATGCTGATTAGCGGGCGCGTACGTATATATAAGGAGGGTATCGGACAACGTGCGCAAATCATCCGTTTGCTCAAACCGTATGATATGTTCGGCTACCGTGCCGTTATCGGCGAAGACCGTTTTACCTCTTGTGCCAGTGCTTTCGAGCCTTGTACGACCTATCGGGTTCCTGCTTCTGTTTTTCTTGCTTTGTTGCGCCGGAACAGCGAGTTTTGCTATCAAGTGATGGTGGCGATGGCACGCGACCTGGCGGTTGCCGAACTGCAGACTATCAACCTGACCCAAAAACATATCCGCGGACGTCTGGCAGAATCGCTGCTTACGCTCAAAAACAATTATGGTCTTGACGAAGACGGTTGTACGCTCTCGATGTATATGAGCCGTGAAGACCTCGCCAATATGAGCAATATGACCACGAGCAACGCCATCCGCACGCTCAGCCAGTTTGCGCAAGAGGGACTGATCAGCGTGGACGGACGCAAGATCAAACTCCTCAATGAAGAAGAAGTGAAGAAAATATCCCGACTCGGATAATATAATTATGAATTATGAATTAGGAATGAGGAATTATGAATGGTTTCTCGTTCTTTTTTCTCTTTTACTGCTATGGGCGACCTTTTTGAGATAGGAGGTAGTCATCCTTAATTTTTTTCTATGCCATCTTTGGTAGAATATATACAACAGTCTATTCTTCCCCGCTATGCGGCTTTTGACAAGGGACACCAGCGAGATCACGCCGAGAGTGTGATTGCAGAAAGTGTCAAACTCGCCAAAGAATGTAATGCCGATACGGATATGGCATATACGATCGCTGCCTATCATGATCTCGGTTTGTCGGTAAATAGGGAATTTCACCATATCCACTCGGGCGAAATACTATTGGCAGACCAGTATTTGCGTGAGTGGTTTACAGACGAACAACTGCTCATGATGCGTGATGCTGTCGAAGATCATCGTGCAAGCAGCAAACATTCTCCTCGCACCATATATGGAGCCATTGTAGCAGAAGCAGATAGGCAATTGGAGCCGGAGACCGTGATTCGGCGTACACTTCAATACGGATTCAAACTCAATCCCACTGCTGATTTTGAATGGCAGTTCGTCCGTATGTGCGAACATTTGCAAAATAAATATGCCGAGGGTGGGTATCTGCACCTTTGGCTTAACTCGGAGCGCAATATGCAAAATCTGCGCTCTCTTCGCAATCTCATTTCCAATCCTGTTCTTTTGCGTGCCACTGCTTTCCGCTTGTGGCAGGATTTGCATTGATTTGTATAGGTTGGATTATTTTTTGTGCTATGTTTTTCACATAGTGCAGGAAGAGTTATGCACTTTTATAAACTATATTTGCTTAATCAAAAATAATGTTGTAACTTTGCAGCGCAAAGTTGCCAAGGGCGGCTTTGCGGCTATGTCGGATACGGCATAGCAGACATAAATAAGAAGCGTTTGTATAAATCCTTCATCTGAAAATCGCCAATTTTCACAATCTTCGAAGGATACAACTCGGACGCCACGTACGGCTTATACCCTTATTGGGTGTAGGCGTGCGTGGGTGGTTGTATATTCGAAGATGGGTGTTTGGCGATACCTCAGGTGAGTATACAATCTCCCACGCTTGTTTTTTTATATGTACTCCTCATCGGGAGAGTGAGGATAAAGTGATTAAAGTTATGTCTAATTTCAAAGAAAATCTGCGCCCGTGTGTGTTTACATTAGAAGGGCACAATGTGTTAGGATTCGCACACTTAAGTATGTTTGAGTACGAGAACGACAAAAAAAGAGAAGAAGCCACTCGTACACGAGATGGATTATTTCATGGTTGGGGCACTATGCTACATCCCAAAAGAGAAGAAGGACACATTCTTACTTGTGGCATAGTTGAAGATGTGCAAGATGGTAAAATCTATTTGGTAGATCCTGAGGTTATTCAATTTCCGACATCTGATAACTTGTAAGAATATGAAAAGGATAGTTTTATTAATGATGAGTGCTATCTTGATAGCATTTACCAGTTGTAACCAAAACGAACCGACATTGCAAGGAACAATAGACCCACAACAAAGCACGACTGTTACAATCTATGGTGGTGTCTACTCCTGTCTTACAAACATACAAATTTATAACGCAAAAAATAAATTAGTCGGTGTAGGAACGACAGCAGGGAGTTATTGGGTTCCTTACGAAGGATCTATCGCTATTAGTTATAAGAAGAATACTAAGACAGACAGTGAAATAGAAACTGAAACATTTTATGTTGGGACTATGAATTCAATAGTTCGTTAAAAAATAACTAATAAACTTATTTATAGGCAGTTGAGTACTGC
>ERZ808259.271-NODE-271-length-26803-cov-64.860625_pt1 | contig 26803 bp, 14 predicted proteins | sample MGYA00521279_ERZ808259 | MGnify/ENA primary metagenome ERZ808259 (study PRJEB31516, sample SAMN03275586) | gut metagenome | biome: mammalia-associated habitat; material: feces | host: Papio cynocephalus | place: Kenya | collected 2012-07-27 ... | reverse complement strand
CTTTCTACGTCCTTTCTACGTCCTTTCTACGTCTTTTCTACGTAATTGGTATTACTGCGCAGGTAAAGCATATTCTGTATAATTTTACATTCTATCCGGTTACTTAGCGGGCAAGCGGGGAATACAGCAAATATATGCACAGAAAGCAGCCGAATACGGCTGCGACGGGAACAGAAAAAAATAGAATGATAGAATAAAAAATAAAAGAAAGAGACTGCCTACATTTGGTCAGGCAGTCTCCTTTCTTGGGGGTGTGATATATCTCCCTAACAGACTATTTCACTAACGGGCTATTTTACAATCACTTTACAATCAAGGGTGCGACTTGGTCGGCCGAGCGAAGCATATAGACGCCTGCGGGCAGCATGGTGATGTCGATAGCGGTGTGGTCTGCTGCGGGCAGCGTAAGCACCACGTGTCCGGCGAGATCGTAGACAGCGATGCGATCTCCGGCACCCACTACACGGATATGGTCTGTTGCGGGGTTGGGATATACTTGAAGGGTGTTAGCCGTTGCGTTATGTACGCCCGTGCCGACATTCTCAAGAGCGACGTGAACCGTCTCGGTGTCGTTAGCAAAGATGTAACCTACAGGCAAGTCGGCAGAGAGCAGTGAACAGGTAGCCTCTTTGAGTTTCCAATCAATCGTCCAGATGTCTGCTTTGTTGGTAAAGGTATAGACGACACTATCCCGGGCATCGACGGCAGTGAGCGTAAGTGCCGACAGGGCGTTGCGGACAGCCGTTTCGTCCGCCCCCGGCAGGTTGAGCGATGTAGCACTTACATAGGGCGTTACCTCCTCTACGGGTATTTCCTCAATTGTGATATTATCAATGGACAGATAATACGGGCTGGAACTGATATAGCCGCGAATACCCAATGCATAGGAAGCGGTAGCAGGCACGGTGAAAGTGGTTTCCAGCAGTTGGTAATCGCCATTGGTGATACCCGTTTGAGGCAAGAGTTGGATAGTCATAGAGTCTTTGTCTAGTGCCGAACCAAGACAAATGCTGATAGTGGCATACGATTTATATTGGTAATCCTGACGCGCATAGAGCGAAACCCTGTAGGCTTTGCGTTTCTCAAAGGCAAAGCCTTGCATCAGCCAATCGGTGTTACCATAGCCCAATGTTACATTCCATTGTCCTTCGTACGGAGTGCGATTGCGGTCTGTTTTGGTGGAGTTGGCTTTCCATACGCCACTACCTTGTTCGCTATATTGCAGCCAACCCGTCACGGTTTCCTGGTCGGTATTGCCCTCTTCAAAGCCGTCGAAGAAGGGGATGGTCTTTGCTTTGAGCGCCTGCATACTAACCGTAACCGTCTCATCGGGCATAATGAAATGGCGAGAGTCTGTCCAGCGAACCGTTTTATCCGTACTGTATGATATACAGAGGTATGCGGGGTCAATGGTATGGCTCATGGCTATGGTGTCTCCCATAGCAGCGGAAGAAGGCACTACGGGACTGCCGAATACCGAGTCGGCGACAAAGATAGCATATTGTGTATTGCTTTTCTCTGCTATGCGCACGTTGTCCAGCACGATACCATATCCGGACACGGCATAGCCGCGGATACCCAGCACATAGGTAGCGGTCTGCGGTACGGTGAAGTCAGCCACTATGGTCTGATACAGTGTGTCCGAAACAACCAAGGTAGGAACGAGTTCGGTAGTCATAGCCGTTTCGTTGCAGGTGCTTCCCAAGCCAATGCGCAAGGTCTGTGCCGTAGATTTTGTTGCGGGAACCGTCTGCTTGGCATGGATAGAAACCGTATAGGTTTTGCCTGCTTCCAAGGTGAGGGCATTGAACATCCAACTATTGTTTCCGTAGGCACTAAAGTAAGCCGTCCATGCGCCTTCATACGGAGTGCGAGTGTTGTCTGCCTGCCAATAGATATTGGCTTCAGAGGCCGTTACAAGCCATCCTGCCACCGATTTCTGGTCGGTATTGCCCTCTTCAAAGCCGTCGAAGAAGGGGACTGGTTTTGCCGGCAGAGTCGTCATTTCTACGGTGATATTCTCATCGGGCATAACAAACGTGCTGTCGGTAAGCCAGTGTACAGGGATATTTGTGTTGTAGCGGCAGAAAGCATATCCGTCGTTCATGGTACGGCGCACGATAATGGTATCACACGGATAAGCCGTGCCGGCACTAAGGGTCAGCAAACCGCCTTCGTTGGCAGCGGGTGTAAGCGTATATTGCGTGGTACACTCCTCAACACGGATATTATCTATGGACATATATGTCGGGGTATAGTTGGCAATACCGAGGATACCCAGCACATAGTTGCCCGAGGTCTTGACAGAGAAGCGGACAACGACCGGTTGGTAATCGCCATTGACCAGACTCTGATTTTTCATGAGTTGTATCTTCATAGAGTCTTTATGGCATGCGGACCCCAGACAGGCTCTGACATACGCACCGGTAGTTTTGTCTTGCCGTGCGCGGAAAGACAGGATATAGTCTTTGCCTGCTTCCAGCGCGAGGGCATTGAACATCCAGCAATCATTGTTATAACGCAGTGTACCATTCCAGTTGCCGGCATACGGTGTACGGTTACAATCGGTATATTTTGTGTTGGCTTCCCAGCGACCGGAACCGGATGTACTCTGCACTACCCAACCGGTTATCGGTTCGTCTTGCGTATTGCCCTCCTCAAAACCTTCGAAGAAGGGGATGGCGTGCGACAGAACGGCGTCGATACCAATCGTAACATCCTCACCAAGCATAATGAAACGTTTAGCATCGATCCATTTTACACTCGGCGTGGCAGTGAAGGCACGGAAATAGCACCCGTCGTTCATAGCATATTCTACCGCGACGGTGTCTCCTACGTATGCTTCCGTCTTGCTCAGCGTGAGCGTACCCAACTCGGAATTGGCTGTTCGGATAGCATGCGGCATACGCTTTTGGATATGAATGTCGTCGATGCTCACATACATAGGTTCGCGGGTAACCTCCCCACGAATACCCAGCACGTATTTCCCGCTTGCAGGAACAGAGAAACGGCAGTGCAGCAGTTGATAGTCTCCGTTGGTCAGTCCCGTTGCAGGCAGAATCTCCAGATTCATAGCGTCTTTGTCGGCATCGTTGCCGAGTGCCGCCCGCAGGTTGGCATAGGACTTGTTGCTTTGGTTCTGGCGGGCAAAGAGATACATATCGTATTCAGTGTCATCCTCCAACTGCACTTTGGTGAACAGCCAAGCGGTGTTGCCAAACTTAAGGGTAACATTCCATTGCCCTTCGTACGGGGTGCGATAGTAGTCTGTTTGGGTAGAGTTGGCTCTCCATACGCCATTTCCTTTTTCACGCTGTTGCAACCAACCTGCCACGGTTTCCTGGTCGGTATTGCCATTTTCGAAGCCTTCGACAAAGGGGAGAGAATGAGTAGGCAGTACGGTCATACCGACAATGACATCCTCATCGGGCATTATGAAAGCGGTGTCGTTGAGCCATTGCAATGCCGTATTGACCGTATAGCGTATGAAGACTTCGCCCTCTGCCATGGTACGGCTCAACCGGATAGTGTCGCCGCACATTGCCAGGGTCTTGTTGAGCCTAATCGTACCGGACTCGGAAGCGGCTGTTTGGACAGTATGAGATACATTCTCCGTAAGACGGATGTCATCTATGCTGAGATGATTGGACGAATAGCCTCGACCTTGAATTCCCAAAACATAGACACCGCTCTCCGACACCGTGAAAGTGCCAGTAAACAACTGATAGTCTCCGTTCTTAACAGAGGAAGAGGGAATGACAATAGTCTTTAGCGAGTCGAGAGTTGCCTGATTACCCAGGTAGGCTCTCAGGTATGCTCCCGAAGAATTACTAGATTGGCGTGCATACAGGCTCAGGCGGTACTCTTTTCCCGCCTCCAGAGCAAAGTGGTTCAACAGCCAATCACAGTTGCTGTCGTACAGTATGGCATTCCATTGACCGGCGAATGGGGTACGATTATAGTTGGTCATCGTCGAGTTGGCAGTCCATACAGAGTCGCCGCTGACACTCTGCTGCAACCAGCCGGCTACAGGGCGACCTTGCCCGTTGTTCTCCTCAAAGCCATCGAAGAACGGTACACTATAGAGGCGTCCTGTTTCCATACGGATGACAACCTCCTCATCGGGCATAACAAAGCGATTGCGGTCAATCCATTTCACGTCGGGCGTGGCGATATACCGCGACAGGGTATATCCCTGCGGAATGACAGCCGACAGAGTAACCGTATCTACGGCATAAGCCGATGTACGGTCGGCACTGAACGTGCCTATTTCCGAGGAGACGCATGTAACAGCATGGGGCAGGATCTCCGTAATACGGATGTCATCAATACTCAGATACATAGGACTGAAACCGATTTCTCCACGTATTCCCAAGACGTAGTCTTTGGTTTCCGGTACAGAGAAAGCGGCTGTCAGTTGCTGGTAGTTGCCAGATACCACACCTGTTTGGGGCATGATATTCGTAGTCATAGCATCCTTTCGGGTGTCATTGCCCAGATATACGCTTATGTTGGCATCGGCTGCCGTAGAAGTGTTTTGCCGTGTATACATGGAGAAAAGATAGTGTTTGTCTGTCTCCAATGTAATCTTGGTAAACAGCCAATCGGTATTGTTATACCTGAGGGTAGCATTCCATTGACCGGCATAAGGTCGGCGGTTGTCAGAGGTTTCGGTGGAGTTGGCAAGCCATACATAATCTCCTTTTTCACTCTCTTGCCACCAGCCGGCAACCGCTTGACCTTGCGTGTTATTCTCCTCAAAGCCTTCGAAGAACGGTACGGTGTGCGTTTGATATAACAACCAACGGATAGTAACATCTTCGTCGGGCATAACGAAGCGATTGCCGTCTATCCATTTCACAGTCGGTGTAGCGATATATTGACCAAAAGTGCATCCCTCATCCAATGTCTTGCTGAGCGTGATGGTGTCTCCCATCATAGCCGCAGCGGGAGAGGCGGTCAAGGTACCATACTCCACATCCGCTGTAATGGCGTGAGAATATGCCAAATGCGCACTCACCACCATATCGCTACCACGGCAGATGATTTTGTTGCCCTCAATCTGCTGGAGGGTATTGGTGGAAAGGTTCAGAATCGGGTGTTCCGCATATTTGGCAGTAACCGTAACGGTGTCACCGAGCGCGATGCCTGTCGTCTTGCTCAGCGCGATGCTGTCGCCCATAGCCGGATCCACAGAAGCACTGTACGTATCGGCGAGACGGCAAAGTGCCATACCCATATCCGTGAAACGGGGACCATAATTTCCAGCCCAATACTTATGATCCTTGCCATGCAGTTCATAGCGCAACTTGGAGACCCCTGCCGGCAAAGAGGACATTGCAACGGCTGCTGTGGGCGGCACATCGACAGCATCGAACTGTGTTTTGTTCACCGCATAGAGCGTGTCTAATGGAGAATCTGCCGCATTGAGGCAAACGACCATCGCACGGCATATACCGCTGCCCGCACGACCGTATTTAAGAATCTCATAACGCACGGAGACCAGCAACTTGGCTTGTGCCAAATCGTCAGCGGAAAAGCCTTTCTCCGCAAGGTCCACCGTCTGTGTGAGTACGGACTCCTTGTTCGATGACTGCACATAGCCGTCATTTATTTGCCATGAGCCGTTGCCGGATTTCGTCCAGCCTGTAAATTGTGTCTCCGTGTCGGGAGAAGGGTTCTGCAGCAGGTTGATACCCCACTGCGCTTGTGCAACCATGCTGCCTGCACCCGCTATTGTACACATCAGTGCCAATAGGAATTTTGATTTTATTGTCATTAGCATTTGTTATAATAATGTTGTATTTTTCTCGCACATTGTGTATTATTCAAGTAATAAAACGTTGCAAATATACAATATTATTTTCGTAGGCACAACAATTACACAAAAATATGATAATTTTTCGTGCATTTCTACGATGTATTGCGTACTTTAAGGTTTTCTTCCACCTTAAAACCACTACCTATTTTTGAGGATTTCCGTTGTTTCACTCTCTTCATACGGATTTATGCTTCCAAACAGGTATTGCATATTTCCGCATATTGTCGTAACTTTGCACCCCAAATGAAGATCAGGCAAATTCAAACCACGCCCGACGCCCTACGAATATACAGTTTACGAATAAAGACTACGCATTTTTACCGATGATGCTTATCAAAGACCCGAAAATAGAACAACCCATCCTGCACCTTGTAGGCGAAGAAGCCGACCAGCTCGGATTGGACTGCTATGTCATCGGCGGTTGGGTGCGCGACTTGATACTCCACCGCGAGAGTACGGATATAGACATCGTTGTGGTGCGCCGCGATGCTGCACAAGCAACGCCCACAGAACACAAGGAAGTGAGCATCGGTATCCGTTTAGCGGAGGCGGTTGCCAAGCGATTAGGCAAAGGAGCGCACCTGAGCGTCTTCCGTACCTACGGCACGGCACAAGTAAAGAAGCACGACCTCGAACTGGAGTTTGTAGGTGCCCGCCGCGAGAGTTACCAACACGACTCCCGCAATCCTATCGTGGAGGACGGCACTCTGGAGGAAGACCAGAACCGCCGCGACTTCACTATCAATGCGCTGGCTATCTGTCTCAACAAAGAGCGGTACGGTGAACTGCTTGACCCATTCGGCGGCATACAGGATATGGAGCAGTGTATCATCCGTACCCCACTCGACCCCGACATCACCTTTTCCGATGACCCGCTCCGTATGATGCGTGCGATCCGTTTTGCTACCCAACTCGGTTTCTCGCTCAACCTGACTACCTTCGAGGCGATTGAGCGCAACCGCGAGCGTATCCGTATCATCACCCGTGAGCGTATCGCCGACGAACTAAACAAGATTATGCTCTCGCGCCGCCCGTCGGTAGGGTGGCTGCTGCTGGACAAAACAGGGCTTTTGCCTATTATTTTTCCCGAACTGGCAGCCCTAAAAGGCGTGGAAATAAAAGAGGGGAAAGGGCATAAAGATGTGTTCCTCCATACGATGCAAGTGCTTGACAATGTGGCGATGAAGTCAGACAAACTATGGCTGCGCTGGGCAGCCCTCCTGCACGACATTGGCAAGCCACGCTCCAAAGCATGGGATCCGCAAGCAGGGTGGACATTCCGTAACCACAACTACATAGGCGCACGCATGATACCCAAAATCTTCCGCCGTATGAAACTGCCGCAGAACGAGAAGATGGACTATGTGGTCAAGATGGTGGATCTGCATATGCGCCCGATTAACCTGATCGAAGACACCGTTACCGACTCTGCCGTGCGCCGTCTGCTATTCGAGGCAGGCGACGACATCGACGATCTGATGCTCCTCTGCGATGCAGACATCACCTCCCGCAATGCAGACAAGGTGGCACGTTTCCACCGCAACTATGAGTTGGTACGGCAAAAGATGGTAGAGTTGGAGGAGCGCGACCGTATCCGCAATTTCCAACCGCCCGTACGCGGCGAGGAGATTATGCAACTGCTCAACCTGCCGCCATGTGCCACGGTAGGCGAACTCAAATCGGCAATCAAAGATGCCATTCTGGACGGCATCATCCCCAACGACTACACCGCCGCCAAAGAATACCTGCTCCGGTTAGCACAGGAGAAAGGACTGACCACTACCTAACCACCCGTTATCCACCTGATATCCACCTGTATTTTTACACACCGATTCATAATAAAAGAAACGCCCCTGCTCAAAACGAGCAAGGGCGTTTCTTTTATATTACAGGAGAATGTTATTCCTCGGTGGGAACCATCACAACCTCGAACATATTACCGGCATTGACCAAATCACGCAACGTGCTTTGGACGGTCTTTGCAGTAATGGCATTGACGGCATTTTGATAGTCGGCAATATAGTTCAGACCATAGGTATAGTACAGATAGATAATACTTGACCAATAGCCGTTCTTCTCGATGTCTTCTTCGTAGTCTTTTAGCATCGACTGTTTCTCTTTACCCAGATCAACAGCCAACGGTCCGTTCTTTATGATCGTATCCACTTCCTCGTGGATGATGCTCATCAGTTTCTCCTGTTTGACGGGGTCGGTATCAAACTGCATTATCAGTCTTGCACGCGAGACAGGGCGCAAATCCATCGTTCCGTAGCAGCCGACGCCGTATGAACCGCCTTCGCGCTCACGAATGGACTCGAGATAACGGGTAGAAAGTATGCGCCCAATCATCTCCATATTCAAGTCGTTTGCCAAGGTATAAGGCATCTCATACGAAGTGTACTGAATACGGTTGGAAGCGGTAGTGGTTTCCATCTTGCGGGTGAAATAGTTTTTGAGAACTCCGAGCGGGGTACGCACCTCGTTGTCGCGGAACGACTCACGCTGTTTGGAGGTTTTCAGTCCGCCAAGCCATTGGCTGATGAGTTTCTGCGTTGCCTTGTCGGCAGGGTCGATATTGCCCACAAAGACAAAGGTGAAGTCAGCGGGGTTGGCAAAGCGTGCTTTGTAAACAGCCAGTGCCTTATCCAGCGAAACCTTGTCCAACGTCTCTACATTCCAGAGTGTAGTACGCTCGGAGTGGTTGCTGCCCATAACGGAAACCGAGTCGGCAAAGACGGCTTTCGGGTTCTTGTCCTTGTTGAGCAGTTGGTTGTGTAAAAGGCTGATGAGTGTCTGGTAAGCCTCTTTGTCATAGCGCGGAGCGGTGAACAGCAGGTACACCAGTTGGAGCATCGTCTCGAGGTCTTTGACAGACGAAGAGCCGCTCATACTCTCGGAATAAGCACCGATAGACGCATCCACGCTGACCGTCTTGCCGGCAAGGGCTTTTTGCAGGTCGGTACGGGAGAAATCGCCCAATCCCATCATACTGACCACATCAGTAGCGAGGTCGGCAGAGGGGAGGTCTTCGGTAGCGACAAGCGACAAACCGCCTTGTGAGAAGGCATTGAGCAGAATCTCGTCCTGTTTGAATGTGGTAGGTTTGATAACCACTTTCACGCCATTGGAGAGCGTCCACTCGGTGGTTCCCAAGTCGGCATTGGTGGTCGTCTTCCTGATTTTGCCTGCACGGGGTGCTTTCTTGACCAACTCGGTATTGATTATCTCCTCTTTTGGAGCCTCTATCTCCATTGTTCCTACCTCTTTGAGCAGCGAAAGGATTGTCTCCTCGGTAGGGATATTCACGCCTTTTTTGAGCGGACCTGTGATGGCGACGGTAGGTTTGTCATCAATGAATTGTTTGGCTATTTCGTTTACCGAAGCCAGATCTATCATAGGGAGAGCCTGTTTGGCAAAATTGTATTCCCATTCGATACCCGGCATAGGCTCGTGGTCTTCAAAGTTGCGAATACACTCGCGCGCAATAGCGATGTTCTTACGGTTGTTGCACTCGTTGTAGGCTTTCTCCATAGAGTTGAGATACTCAGTTTTCACACGTTCCAACTCGGCATTGGTAAAACCATATCGGTGCATTTTCTCCACTTGCAGGAGCAGGTCGCGGAGAGCAGTGGTCTCTTGCCCCTCCTTGGGAATAGAAACCGCCACGAAAGCATCTTTGAGTTTCACAATCTCACCATAGTAGCAGCCTGCGCCTTGGAAAGAGGCATTGGGATTGAGCGATAGTTCCTCGAAGCGGTTGTCCATCATATCCGTGATGAGGTTGGCAATAACCATCTGCATATAAGCGGGCATCGTATTCCTGTACTCGGCAGGGATTTGGGGGTGCTTGTACTCCAGTTCGATACGTGTGCTTTGCGCCTCGGGGTCAAGCGCAATGGCGACCAGTGGGGCAGTATTGTCCTCTACGGTGTATAGCGGACGCTCGCCACGGTTCTCACGTGCGGGGACATCCGCCCAAAGGGCTTTGATCTTCTGCTCGATTTGATCGACATCGATGTCGCCCACGACGATGATCGCCTGGTTGTCGGGACCGTACCATTTGTGGTAGTAGGCACGGAGAGCATCGTAGGCAAAGTTGTTGATAACGGCGGTATCACCAATCACATCGCGTTTGGCATATTGGCTGCCGGGGTATTTCTTGGCACGTATCTCTTTCCACAAGCGGCGGTCGGCAGTGCGCCCCGTACGCCACTCTTCACGGATGACACCGCGCTCGGCATCAATCTCGTCGCCCTCTAAGAGCAGTCCGCACGCCCAGTCGTGCATTACCAGCAAAGCGGAGTCGATGATTCCCTCACGGTAGGTAGGCACATCAGAGAGACGGTAAACGGTCTCATCAATAGAGGTATAGGCATTGATGTTGCCACCGAAGTTCACACCCACCGACTCGAAATACTCGATGATACCTTTGCCGGGGAAATGTTGCGTACCATTGAATGCCATGTGCTCCAGGAAGTGCGCCAGACCATTCTGGTTATCTTCCTCCAATACGGCGCCGACAGCCTGTGCGATATGGAATTCGCAACGCTGTTTTGGCTGCTCGTTGTGGCAGATATAGTAGGTCAGTCCGTTATCCAGTTGCCCGTAACGGACATTCGGGTCGCGTTGCAGCGGTTCGGGCTGCTGTGCCGAAACCGTAAGCGTTGCAGCAAGCAACGCAATACTAAGCATTAGTTTCTTCATTGTCGGTAGTATTTGGTGTTGTATTATTGTCTGCATTATCCGTTTTGTTTTCGGTGCCGGCATTGTCTTTCTTTGCCGCAGTTTTCTGTTCCTGTTGTTCCTGTTTCTCGTTAGCCTCAATGATTTCATCGCCACGGCTTTTCCACGGACGGGGACCTAGAATATGCTCCACATCTTCGGAGGTGATGACCTCTTTCTCAATGAGCAGTTGTGCTATTTGGTGGTGTCCTTCGGCATTCTCTTCAAGGATTTTGCGTGCACGCGCCATCTGCTCTGCGATGATAGCGGTTGTTTCTTTGTCAATCAGTTCTGCCGTTTTGTCAGAATAGGGTTTGGCAAAACCATAATCGTAGCGTCCTGTAGAGTCGTAGAAACTGACATCTTTCAGTTTGTCGCTCATACCGTAGTATGCCACCATAGCATACGCCTGTTTGGTAGCCCGCTCAAGGTCGTTGAGTGCACCGGTAGAAGTCTGGTGCAAGAATAGTTGCTCGGCGGCACGTCCGCCCAAGAGGGAGCATAGTTCATCGAGGATATGCTCTTCGTTGGTCAGTTGCCGTTCTTCCGGGAGATACCATGCGGCACCGAGAGCGGCACCACGCGGCACGATAGTTACCTTGACCAGGGGATTAGCCCAGCGGAGCATCCACGAGATAGTGGCATGTCCTGCTTCGTGGTAGGCTATAGAGTGTTTCTCGTCCTCGGTAAGGATTTTCGTTTTGCGCTCCAGACCGCCGACGATACGGTCGACGGCATCCATGAAGTCCTGTTTTCCGACTCTCTTATGGTTGTTGCGGGCAGCGATGAGTGCAGCCTCGTTGCAGACGTTGGCTATGTCTGCGCCCGAGAAGCCGGGTGTCTGTTTAGCGAGTAGATCAACATCGACTGTGTTATCAATTTTGATAGGGCGCAGATGTACCTCGAATATCTCTTTACGTTCCTGCAGGTCGGGGAGTTCGACATGAATCTGCCGGTCGAAACGCCCAGCCCGCAGCAAAGCGGGGTCCAAGACATCTGCCCGGTTGGTAGCCGCAAGGATGATGACGCCCGAATTGGTACCGAAACCGTCCATCTCGGTAAGCAACTGGTTGAGTGTAGATTCACGTTCATCGTTGCCGCCCGTCATCACATTCTTGCCACGCGCACGGCCGATAGCATCTATCTCATCGATAAAGATGATAGCGGGTGCTTTCTCTTTGGCTTGGCGGAAGAGGTCGCGTACACGACTGGCACCGACCCCGACAAACATCTCGACAAAGTCGCTACCGGACATAGAGAAGAAAGGTACATCGGCTTCTCCAGCCACGGCTTTTGCCAGCAGGGTTTTGCCTGTACCCGGAGGACCGACAAGGAGTGCTCCCTTGGGAATTTTACCACCGAGGTCGGTATATTTCTTCGGGTTTTTGAGGAAAGCGACAATCTCCTGCACCTCCTGTTTGGCACCGCTAAGCCCCGCCACGTCCTTGAAAGTAACTTTGTCTTTCTTTTCTTTGTCAAAGACCTGTGCTTTTGCTTTGCCCACGCTGAAGATACCGCCTCCGGCAGCCATTCCGCTGACGCCACGGCTCATCCAAACAAAGAAGATGACGAGCAACAGGAACGGAAGTGCATTTACCAAGATGAGGTACCAATAATTCTTCGATTGCTTGTAGGTAACATCAATCAGTTGCTTGCCTGTTTCTTTGCGGGTGGTATTGACGCTGTCGATATATTTGGCGAATTCATCCACACTAGGTATCTGTGCATGCAGTTTGCCGTCAGCCTGCTCGCCTTTGGCTTGTTCACCGAAGACGAGGACATAACTGACAGGGCGGATAGTGGCTTCTACGTGGTTGTCGTCGTAAACGGTGATGTCTTTGACGGCATCGTTCTCGATATACTGCGCCAGTTTGGTATAACTCAGTCCTTTCTGCGAGCCGCTTTCTCCGTCTCCGAAGAGGAACACGGCTATCAGGAAAAAAGCCAGTGTGTACATCAGCCAACTGAGCCAACGGAAACGCGGCTTTTGTGGGTCTTTCTGCCCATTCGGGTTGGTTCCGTTTGGTGCGTTTTGTTCTTTTTTACTCATCAAAAATTGCTTTTATTCATCAGGTAATTCGGTTACTTTTCCGTCAGCCCAAAGATGCTCTATGTCATAGTATTCACGGGGCTCACGCTGCATGATATGGACAAATACCGTGCCATAGTCCATAGCAATCCATTCGGCGTTCTCCTGCCCTGCCGTTGTCAGTGGGTGTACGTGGGTAGTAGTGCGGACATAGTCGTCCACCTCATCGGCGATGGCACTGACTTGCGTGGCACTATTACCCTCGGCGATGACCATATATTCGACGGGAGCCTCTTTGATTTTGCGGAGGTCGATAGTTACGATACGTTGTCCTTTTCGGTTGCGGATACCCTCGATAATGGTCTCCACGAGTTTCCTGGTAGATATTTCTTTCATAATGTGTATTTGGAATTACGTTCAGATATATTTGGCGGCAAAGTTACTATTTTTTTCTGAGATATACAACAAAAATCGGATTTAGCCAGGGCAACTGCATCAAACAGATACAGGATTGCATTAAAAGCAGGAGCGGCTGAGGGTGGCGCGTGCTGCGCACACAATGGTATTGTGCGCCACTGTCCGCCGAAGGCTTATTCTATCGGGATTGACGGCTGAATAACCTACGAATCACCTATGAATCACCTAAGAATCACCTAAGAATCACCTAAGTTTAACCTATGCTTGTCAGCACGAAACCAAACGGAACTCAAACGGAGGTTATGCTCCGGCTTTTTTTTGAAAAAACTTGTGTAATCCACCGATTTTATATAATTTTGCACCGTTAATAATAATCAATCTGTATAATAATCAACTTTGTATTTTGTCCAGATCCGTCAATTCCAACGAAACAGCATAAGCAATTTCAACGGAACAGTATATAAACGAAACAATATATATAGAGAGAATGAGACGACATTTACTTTTTGGTCTGCTGGTGCTGACAGGCACGGCAGGCGTGGCAAACCAAGCATTTGCCCAAGCGCAGTGGAACACCAATCTGCTGCAGAATACTGTACCCACCACCGAGAGCCGATTCACAGGGTGGGAGAAATATGACCTCGCTGAAGGTTGGGCTGTCCAAGACGGCTGGTTCGCCTCGTCCAGAGGCATGACGTATGGCGAGGTATCCGCCTTGAGACAGACCGTATCGCTTGCTGACAAAGGGTTCAGCGATGCAGACCTGAGCAATGCCCGTCTCTTTGCCTCGGTGCAGTATGAGATACCATGGCCCGACGTGGATATGATAGGCGGGTACTGCATCGTGTCGGTGGTATGCATGGACGAAAACGACAAGGACACCGATACCCTGTATCTGGTGCGCATGGAGAACTATCAGAATGTAGAACTGCCTGCTACCGTGGCGGACAGTCTATATCCCTTACCCACAGGCACCAAGAAACTGCGCTACGAGTTGAAGGGGAAAGCTCAACAAGATTGGTCGGGGCAGTATGGTCCGCGGTTCACACAGATGCGCATGTCGCTCACCATACCCGGACAGACCTACACGGCTTCGGTGGCATCTGCCATGGGCGACACGCTCTCGCTGAGCAAGACCGGCGGTATAGCCCTTGGCGACACGATAGAGGTGCACTGCAACTATCCCGATTACCTGCTGTCGTCTGTGACTACCGACACCCCGCAGAGGATTGCCGGCAACAAGATTATCTGTTTGGGCGGCGACATGGTGGTGAGTGCCACGCTGAAGTACCCCCGCTATGTCACTACCGACTATAGTACCCTTAGTTTCAACAAGAGTACGGCTTATGCGGGTGATACCATCGTGCTAACCCGCACCCTCGGTGAGGACATCCTGTTCATGCGCTACACCACCGATGTAGAGGTGGAGTGGACGGAAGCAGACCGTTTCATTATGCCCGATACGGATGTAAAAGTGTCGATGGAGACCCGTACTGTTCACACGGTACCCTTCTACGAGGGGTTCGAGGGTACGCACACCCAAGGCGATGTTATCAACACATGGGTGCAGCAAAGCGAAAAGAAAAGCGATGCGTGGGTATTCAACTCGGAAACGGATTATAACCGCGAACCCAATAGCGGGACATGGAACGCCACGCTCCTGTGGGGGAATATCGACTGGCTGTTTACGTCCATCCGATTGGAGACAGGCAAGCCATACCGCGTTGCCATGTATGCACGCCAAGACGGTACCGAGACCCAAGATGCCATTTTGCAGGTTTATCTGTGCGCCGAGGCAGATATGAATGCACGGAAGACAATGATTACGGAAACAAAGTTGACCAACGGCAACTATGAGTACCTCTACAAAGACTTCACCGTGGACAGCAGCGCTACATACGTATTGGGTATCCGCGGGGAGGTTGGTGGTACTCCGATGTATATCTCGTTGGATGACATCTCGTTGGTGGAGTACAAGATGTACAACATCAGCGCAACGCCCACCGAGCATTGCACTATTACGGCAACACCCGAGGCAACCTATCCAAACAATACCGTAGATGTGCGGGTTACAATGGACAGAGGATACATATTGGATTCGCTGACAGCCACCCCGAATGTATCGTTGAATTGGTACGGACAAGGCAGACATGGCTATTTCACTATGCCCGGGGAAGATGTGGTGCTGACCCCTCATGTGCGCCCTGCCAAGTCGGGGATATTGGATCTTGTTGATATTCCCGACCATGTAAGCATCCGTACTATGGTGAATGGCGTGGAGACAGCCAACCGCAGCACTATCTATGAGGGCGATACGCTATGCGCAGAGTATATACCCGCAGCAGGATATACGGTAGATTATGACAACAGTTGCAGTGTGGTACGACCTTATTTCTTTGTCAATGACACTTGCCATTGGTCTGTACCATACGTTGAGGTAGTGTTTGAAGGCACAAAGGTGGGTGTGGAATGTACGGACAGCGCAACGGCGGTGGTAACGTGGAGCAACCTCGGTTGCGAGTATGACGTCATCGTATCCGACCACGAGATACAGCACTTCCGCTACCAGAAGGGTATTCATCACACGTCGGACACGACCTATACTATGGAAGGACTGACTGCGGGAAAGACCTATTATGCCTACGTATGCGCACGCGTGCAAGGTGCCGAGGAGTTGTGGAACAAGGCACGGTTTGTAGCGGGACAGAAGCAAGAAAGCGGCGGGGGCTGCGTGCTGACCATTGATTGCTACGACAAATACGACGACGGCTGGAACAGCGGCAAACTGTATTTCGTAGAGAACGGAATAGAGACGGTTGTCGCTATGACGGAGGGCGAAGAAGAGACCTTCACATATACCACCTATGGCGGCAAGGTGGACATCACTTGGACCAAAGGCGACTATGACGACGAAGTATCGTTCCGTATTACCAACGCCGACGGGGATATTGTATTGGATATGCCGGAAGGTGATATGACCGATGCACAGGACGGCGATTTGCTATGGAGCGGCAACCCATGCAGTCTGTGTCCGACACCCAAAGTAGTGGAGTTCGTTACAGACGGCACCGATATTACCATGCGCTGGCGCAAGACCGATGCGTCATCCTACTTGGTGGCACTATACAATGGTACAGCGACTGACGAGCATTTCGATACGGTTGCCATCCGCACTACCGACACCGTATATACGTTCCACAATATCGATACGTGCCGCTACTATGCGGCTGCCATACAGGCGCAGTGCGACGAGCAGTCCGCATCGATATGGATTACTGCAGGTGAGCATACCCCGAGTGTGCCTGCTGTTATGCCATGGCAGCCTATCACATTGGACTATCACACCAAAGGCGACTATATGCGGGATATACGTTCCGACAATTACGGGTTCCCGCATTTCAACGGCTTGTACTACAGTCTGACATTGTCCGAGACCACCACTATATTGCTTGCAGGCCGCATAGATAACGAAAAAGCATCCTTCACTGTAATGCCTCTCAATGACAATGGAGAGCCGACGGATTACCGAGATAATGTGGACTCTATCACTCTTGAGGCAGGCAAATACGGTATCTCCTGCCTCAGCCACTATGCTAACAGAGGGAGCAATTACGATGTGCATATATGCCGTGCCACTCCCGTGCATTACACACCTGCTACACTGCCGTATATGTCCGACACGCTGACCAACAGCGAGTGGTACACCACGGCGGGCGGTTTCTATCGCGGCTATGAGTTCACGCTCACCGAGACGACCTATACGGAGATACGTATGGAAACGGCTTGGGAGGACGATTACAGCACATGCATGCTCTTTGAGTACAAAGACGGCAAGGATACCAAGATATACAATGATGCACGCCATGTGGACAGTCTGCAGGCGGGAACGTATCACCTGATAACGCTCACCCAGGATATGGAGGCGAAATACGTGCTTTCTATCGGCACCCCTGCCACCTATCACTTTGAGCCGATAAGCACGGATACGGTGGTAAGCGGCACTATTACTGATGGACTCTATCCGTTCAACAACATTATGGTGCCGGGCAAGGGCTATACCTTCACCGTCAATGCCCAACAGTTGTATGGCGGGCTACTCTATACCGACCAACCTGATTCCGTGTTTGCACGGGTATATTATGACCCGCAACTGACGCAAGCGATGACATTTTTCGAGTCCTTTGGTGCAGATTCTACCTACTACGCAGTGTTCGGAGACACAGATACGATCCCCCTCTATGTAGTGGTGTACAACTTCTCGCAAGTGCCCGAAGCCGACTTTGTCTATGCGCAACACCCTGCGTGCGACCCCGACAGCCTACCGGTATCGGGTGTACTGCCTGCGGGCGAGGTGCGCCATACAGCCATCAACAAACATTCAAGGGTACTTCAGTTTGACGCCGATTACACAACATACACCGTCGGATATGAGACATATACCGTTCATCTCGAAGCGGGCAAGATGTACCGGTTCTTTGCAGAGGCTGTGCAAGGCACGAATGAAGGGGCACTATACCTCATTGACCCGACCTTGAAACAAGGTGATTTACTTTATAACTCCATCGGACATGAGACGTTGGACCCCACTACCCGCGTGGCTACGTTCACTTATATAGCGTCCAAGGATATGGACTGCACCTTGATGTTCTGTTCGCAGTTCTCCCGCAAGGACGACCGTGCGGACTATACTGTGGCCTACGAGGAGGCGGATTTGTTTGAGATATTGCTCCAACAGGCACGCCATGCTACCCTGCCCATGCGCGAACAGGCAGACTTCGGTGCCGCCAAGTATCTGTGGAGCGATACCTATCAGTGGTATGCCGATGTGGACGGAAACGCATTTGTTGATTATGGTTTTTACTCCGCCATGGCTTATACCGTGCCAGTGGCTGCGGGCGATACCTTGTTTGCTATGTTCTCCGCCGATGATGAGGCGGTGATTCACTTCTATCATCTATATGCAAACAATACTCCTGTGGTGATTGACAGCGTGCAAGGCTATTCATACATAGCGGAGCGGGGGTACTACCACAACGCATCCGACTCCGTGGAGACCATCACCGTCATTGCGTCTGTGGACAATCCGCGTCCGGGCAAGCACCGCTATGACATCGTGCTTTCCTCTTCGCTCCAAGATATTGCCCTGCGCACAGCCTCCGCCAAGGCAGACAAAGAGGCTATCTATGTAGAGCAGACGGATATGGCTGCAGTGCGTGATGCACTGTCACGGCTGACACTCAGTGCGCTTGACGAACAGGGACAGACACTCTGCTATATCGAGAATGTGCCGTTCTATTGGGCGATAGACCTCAATGCCGGTGCTGCCACCTACGAAGCCAACCAAGCCGACCTGCCCACGGGTTATGCTTTTGCCAAGGGAGTGGAATATATAAGCGTGGCACTAAAACAGACTATGACCGGCGCCGAAGGGACCCTTGTGCCGCAAGACGATACGACAGCACATTCCGCTGCCCGGCTCATACTTGATAATGGCACACTGTATGTTCTCACGCTAGACGGCACCCGCTACACCATCACAGGGCAAAAGGTGAGATAAGGAGATAGCCGTCAATACAAAGCGGGACTGCCTATAGCACATCAGCAGTCCCGTTTTGTATTACAAATCAAAATTCGTGTCAGCGAGTTGCCCCAAAGCAACCGGGGTAACTATGGTCAGACGCGCTCGTGGTAGTGGTAGTCGGAGTAGTCCTTGCTGCGGGTGCTATCAAGACGGGGGTATTTGCTGTGGAACTTACGACGGAGATTGCGCCACCAGCGTGAGATGTCGTCGCCTTTGCCGTGCCGCCACCAGAGGAGAAGCAGCCAACCGAAGAGCATACCTCCGAGGTGGGCAAAATGGGCTACGTTGTCGCCTGTAAGTCCGACCACCCCGCCAAGTCCGGCAAAGAGTTCGATAAGCGCATAGATAATAACGAAGATACGTGCGCGGATAGGTATCGGCACGAATAGGATATACATCGGCACATTGGGAAACAGCCAACCGAAGGCAAACAGAACCCCAAAGACGGCTCCCGAGGCACCGATAGTAACGAGACGATTGGCATACATAGCCGCCTGCACAGCGGGCATAGCGGAGAAGGCGGATTGGAACATCAATGCCCAAACGGCTTCTTGCACAAGGGCGGCACCGATACCGCAGACGAGATAGTAGGTAAGGAATTTACGGCTTCCCCACTCGTTTTCCAAGACGGGCGCAAACATCAACACGGCGAACATATTGCAGAATATGTGTCCGAAATTGGCGTGCATAAACATATATGTAAACGGCTGCCAAAAATAAAATTGATTTGCGGTAAAATAGTGGAGACCAAAGAGATTGGTGAGTTGGATGCCATATCGTTGGAGTACGGCATCGAGCATCCAAACGACAAAATTCGCGAGGAGCAGGTAGCGTGTAACTGTAGGTAAATTTCTCATAATAAGCACAAAAGTAATAAAATAAACACATACGACTATACAAAAAGCGTGCATTTTTAAGTAAAAATGATGTTTTTAGGTAAAAAATAGCATTTTTGCAGGGGTATTGTTTGCGGTTTCGCTTTTTTGTAGTATCTTTGCAAGCGTTATCCGTGGGCGAACCAGCCTATTGGTAAGCAAATTAAACGTTTAATTAATAACCCAAAAACATTTTATTATGAATAAGGCTGAACTCGTTGCTGCCGTAGCAGCAAAGGCTGAAGTATCGAAAGCAGAAGCACAGAAGGTTCTGGATGCAGTATTGGACGTAACCGCAGACGCACTGAAAAAAGGCGAGAGCGTACAACTCGTAGGCTACGCAACTCTGTCGGTAGTAGAGAAGGCTGCCCGCAAGGGTATCAATCCTGCAACCAAACAGGTAATTGAAATCCCTGCAAAGAAAGCAGTGAAATTCAAAGCCGGTGCAAAACTCGCTCTCTAATTAAACATAAGCAAATAGAACGAGTTGCTCAGTTTGGGCAACTCGTTTTGTGTCGCTTGGTCTCCTGCCGGGTTTTCTACTTGCTTGCGAGAGCGAGAAATAGAAGAAACAAAAGCAGAAACGAGTGCGGGGGACAATCAGTAAGGTATAAAAAACTGAAAATTTCAAGGATATGTTGAATGTAATTCTTTGTGGTGCCCCCGGCAGCGGCAAAGGGACACAGTCTGATTTCATTGTAAAGAAATACGGTTTGCAGCATCTCTCGACAGGCGATGTACTGCGTGCCGAAATCAAGTCGGGCAGCGCACTTGGCAAGGAGATTGATGCCATCATTTCGAAGGGTGAATTAGTTCCCGATGCAAAAATGATTGCCCTGATAGAGAACTTCATCAAGAATCTGCCAAAGGACTCGAAAGGCGTTATCTTCGATGGTTTCCCCCGTACGGTAGAGCAGGCAAAAGCCCTGACCGAACTGCTGAAGAAGCACAATATGAGTGCCGTAATGCTGGATATGTTTGTAGAGGAAGAGGAGATTATCCAACGCCTGCTGAACCGCGGCAAAACGAGCGGTCGTGCCGATGACAACTATGAGACTATCAAACAGCGTCTGCAAGTATATAAGGACGTAACGAAGCCCGTAGCAACCTACTATCTACACAACAACAACTATTTTGCCATCAACGGCAACAACACGATGGAGGATACGTTTGCACAGATTGACCATATCCTGCAACGCGTAAAATAAAGAATTTGTAAATGTGTAGATTAGCAAATTTGTAAATTGCACATTTACAAGGTCTTTCCGTTGCCGCAAGCGGCAAGAAAAATAGAGAAAAACAACCAAAAGTTTTTCCGTTGTGGACTAACGACGCGAGACGCGTCGTCCCCACACAGGAGTTATCCTGTTTGCAATAACTAATTACAGACTCAACTATGCCATCAAGCAACTTTATCGACTACGTAAAAATCTACTGCCGCTCGGGTAAGGGCGGTGCGGGAAGTATGCACTTTCACCGCGCGAAGTATCTGCCGAAAGGCGGACCGGACGGCGGAGACGGCGGGAGAGGGGGTGATATAATCCTGAAAGGAAACCGCAACCTGTGGACGCTGTTGCACTTGAAGTATCAGAAGCATGTGATGGCAACCGACGGCGGAAAGGGCGGCGACAGTCGCTCTTTCGGCAAGGATGGTGAGGACAAAATTATCGAAGTACCCTGCGGAACGGTGGTTTATGACGGCGATACGGGTGAGTATATATGCGAGGTGAAAGAGCATAACGAGCGCGTGGTGCTGCTGAAGGGCGGTCGCGGCGGCTTAGGCAACTGGCATTTCCGCACGGCTACCAATCAGGCACCCCGCTACGCACAACCCGGCGAGCCTGCAATAGAGCGCAATGTGATTCTACAACTGAAAGTGCTTGCCGATGTAGGTCTGGTGGGTTTCCCGAATGCGGGCAAGTCCACGCTGCTGAGTGTGATGTCGGCAGCCAAACCCGAGATTGCAGACTATCCGTTTACCACGCTGACACCCCAGTTGGGAATCGTATCATACCGCGACGGACAATCGTTCTGTATGGCGGATATACCCGGTATCATTGAGGGCGCATCGGAGGGCAAGGGGCTTGGGCTGCGTTTTCTGCGGCACATCGAACGCAATGCGGTGCTGCTGTTTATGGTGCCTGCCACGACGGAGGATATTGAGGCGGAATACAACATCCTGCTCAGCGAGTTGGAAAAATACAACCCGCAGTTGCTGACCAAGGCACGCATATTGGCTATCAGCAAATGCGACATCGGTGAGAAGCCTGATACGCAAGCCCTTTCGGGAAAATTAGGCATACCCGTGGTAGCGATTTCGTCGGTGAGCGGATTAGGTATCAGCGAACTGAAGGATATGCTCTGGGCGGAACTGAACAAGGAGCAGAACCAAGTGATTGAGATTTCACACTCGCCGATAGATGTGAAGGTGGTAGAGAAAGGCGAACAACCGCAAGAAGAAGACGAACCGAAGACGATCTACCTGAACGAAGTGGAGGAAGAATGGGATTTGAACAAGTATAAGGGCATCGGTTGGGACGAATAGAGACCGCTTGCTTTGATATAAGTTCAATAGAAAACTCCTTTGCTCTTGCGGGCAAGAAATCTAAATAAATATTTTGGGGGGAAATAGTCCTAAATTGCTGTAAATCTTATTTGCCTACGGTGGGAGGGGGATGATAGTATCAGAGAGATTTATAGATGTCAGATGAGTACATACGATCGGATCATAGAATGGCGGGAGCGCCACATAAGCGAGAAGCAGTTGGTATTGCTTCTCAGTTTCTTTGTGGGCTGTTTCTCTGCTTTGGCAGCGATTATTCTGAAGACCTTTATCCACTTCATACAATGGTTTATCGAGGAGCACCTGATTGCCGGTGAACACACGTGGTGGTATCTGATCTGCCCGATGATAGGTATCACTCTGTCGGCGTTGTTTGTGCGCTACATTGTAAAAGACGACATCTCGCATGGTATCACAAAGATACTATACGCCATCTCGCAACGCAAATCGATCATCAAAGCCCACAACATATGGACATCGATTGTGGGGTCGGGACTGACTATCGGTTTCGGCGGCTCGGTCGGCGCGGAGGCGCCGATTGTGCTGACAGGTGCCGCCATAGGGTCGAACCTCGCCAAGGCGTTCCGCTTGGAGCAAAAGACTATGATGCTGATGATCGGCTGCGGTGCAGCCGGAGCGATAGGCGGGATATTCAAAGCCCCTATTGCGGGGTTGGTCTTTACGTTGGAAGTGCTGATGATGGATCTGACGATGGCATCGGTGGCACCTCTGCTGATTTCGTCGGTAACGGCAACCGCTATCTCATATATTGCGACCGGTTCGACGCCGATGTTCCCGCTGAATACCTACGAGGCGTTCCATATATCGAACATTCCGTGGTATCTGATCTTGGGTATTGCGTGCGGATTGGTATCGCTCTATTTCACACGCGGAATGAACCGTATGGAGCAATGGATGAAGCACAAAGTGCAGAATTTCTGGCTGAAGATTGCGGTAGGCGGTATTACGCTGGGTGTGCTGATATTTCTTTTTCCGCCACTATATGGCGAGGGTTACGGTGTGATCACCAAACTGATCAACGGCGACTCGCTGTCGGCATTGGAGAATAGCCCATTTGCCCGTTTAGGCACAGCGACATGGGTGGTTGTGGGGTATTTTGTGCTGGTTATTGCCTTTAAGATTGTGGCATCGGTGGCAACCAACGGCGGTGGCGGTGTGGGCGGTATCTTTGCACCCTCGTTGTTTATGGGGTCGCTGGTGGGCTTTGTTACGGCGCGGCTGCTGAACCTGATCGGACTGGGTGTACCCGAGACTAATTTTGCATTGGTAGGAATGTCAGGACTAATGTCCGGCGTTATGCATGCGCCGCTGACAGGTATATTCCTGATAGCCGAACTGACAGGCGGGTATCACCTGTTTATGCCGCTGATGATTGTGTCGGTGGTGTCGTACCTGACGATCAAACTCTTTGAACCACACAGTCTGTATGCTATGCGTTTGGCACAGAAAGGCGAACTGCTGACGCACAACAAAGACCGTAATGTACTGACACTATTAAAGATGGAGAATGTGTTGGAGACCGATCTGACCACCGTATTCCCCGAGATGACGCTGGGCGAGTTGGTGAAAGTAATTGCTGACAGCCACCGGAACATTTTCCCCGTGATAGACCACGAAGGGCACCTGAAAGGCGTGCTACTGCTGGATGAGGTGCGCAATATCATGTTCCAACCGCGCCTGTACAAACGCTTTACGGTGGGGCAACTAATGACCTCGCCGGAGGCGATACTGACGTTTGATATGCCAATGGAGAAAGTGATGGAGACGTTTGAGGACACGGGGGCTTGGAATCTGCCTGTGGTGGACAGCGAGCGGCGTTACCTCGGTTTTGTTTCCAAATCAAAGATATTCAACTCGTACAGGCACGTATTAGTGCATTTCTCGGAAGAATAGAGAAAATAAGAGGGTGTCTAACAAGCCTAAAAGACACCGAAAAAACAAACAAGTCTGACGACTTGACCGCGGATGAGGCGTCCGCGTCCTCGACCATACAATATAATTTTTACGAAAAACGACATCGAAAAGAGACTGCCTATACTTGTCAGGCAGTCTCTTTATTTTTCAGCATAGGGTGTTCGGTTCGTAATGACGCCATTTGTTGATGAGGGCAGTCATATCTTCCGGCCATTGGCTGTCGAAGAACATCCGTTCACCGGTACGCGGGTGGGTGAAACCGAGGGTTTTGGCATGCAACACCTGTCGCGGACAGAGCGAGAAACAATTCTGTATATACTGGCGATACTTCTGCGTGCGCAAACCTTTGAGAATCTCCATTCCCCCATATTTCTCGTCGGCAAACAGCGGATGCCCGATGTGCTTCATATGAACACGGATCTGGTGGGTGCGTCCGGTCTCGAGACGGCACTCAACAAGCGTTACATAGGGATAACGCTCCAAGACCCGCCAGTGGGTGACTGCCTCTTTGGCATTGGGGTTCTCCTCCAAGTTCCAAACCTTATATATAGTGCGGTCGCGATTATCGCGTGCCAACGCCCCGACAACAGTGCCGCTATCCTCCGCAAACGTTCCCCACACGAGGGCATTGTATGTACGCTCGGTAGTGTGGTCGAAGAACTGGCGTGCGAGGTTGGCTTTTGCCTCCGGAGTCTTGGCAATAAGGAGCAACCCGCTGGTATCCTTGTCGATACGATGCACCAGACCGATGCCCGGGTCGTTGATATCAAGCGCCTGTGTATGGCGTGCCTTGCTCTGTTCCCGGAAATAGAATGCAAGCGCATTGAGCAGAGTATGCTCGTAGTTACCGTGTCCGGGGTGGACGACCAATCCCGCGGGCTTATTGATCACCAGAACATCATCGTCCTCGTACACCACGTTGAGGGGGATATTCTCCGGATAGACAGTATAGTCGTGCGGCTCATGGTCGAGCAAAACCTGAACAATATCCAGCGGTTTGACCTTATGGTTGGAGGCAACGGCTTTGCCATTGACCCACACATTGCCTGCATCCGCTGCATTCTGTATGCGGTTGCGCGAGGTACCCGCCATGTGTTCGCTCAGGTACTTGTCCACCCTCTGTGGGGTCTGCCCCTTGTCCACCTGACAGCGCCAACGCTCAAAAACCTCCTCTTCGTCTTCAGGAGAAACGGTATATAGTTCCTCTGCCATATATCTATAGAAACCAACTGATCAGAAGAAATCCTCCTCGCTCTCCTGCCCCTGTGTAGTAAGGGCTTTCTCCACATTGGCAGAGAGTTTCAAGTTCACCATAGAGCCTTCCAACAACTGTTCTCCGGCAGCGGGTGTCTGGAGATAGATTACCTTTTCCCCTGCAGTCTCAGCGTCCTGTGTATCATATTCAACCACTCCCACTGTAAGCCGTTGGGAGAGTAGCAGTGAACGGGCATTGGTCAAAGTCAGTCCCACTACATTGGGTACAGATACCATTTCCGTACCTTTTCCAAAGCCGATCACCAACGTTACCATACTGCCCTCGTCAATACGCTCGCCGGGTTGCAAAGTACGCCCGTTCTGCTTAACCTCCAGCACCAGGTCTTTGTATTCCGACGGCTCGTATTCATATTGGTCGCTCACATTGATTCCAACAGAACGGAGTGTGGCCTCCGCTTGACGATAACTCATATCGTGCAAATCGGGAACGGGAACCTGTCGCTTGCAGCGTGCATTAACCACCACATAGAGGGTTCTGTTTTTCTTGGCGTGGCTATTGGCAGGCGGAACCTGCTCCACAATGGTACCGAGTGGAACCATGTTCGAGAAAGTGGAGTCGGTTACCTGCAGTTCCATCCCCACAGCCATTACTTGTGGTTGTGCTTCCTCGATATACATCCCGACTACATTTGGCACCTCAATTTCCACCCCGTGTTCCGTATAGTGGCGCAGCCAAAAATAGAGACCGGTTAGGAGAATAACTACTATCAAAATGGCTAATAGTATGTTTTTTAAGACGAAAATAGTCGATTTTGATGTAAAAAATCTCTTAATATCCATAAAATATGATGATTATTGTGCAAAATTACATTTTTTTTTGGATATATGCAAAAAACGTACTAATTTTGCACCCGATTTCCGAAATAACTCGGAGGTCTAACTTATTTAATGCATTAAGGTTATGAAGAAAGTTCTTCTTATCGCTGCTGTTGCGCTGTGCGCAATGAGTTGCGGCAACAAAAACGCTAAATGCGAAAAAGGGTCCTGCTGCGATTCTGCCGCTCCTGCTACTGTTACTGAGGAAGTAGTTGTAGTAGAGAAGGATACCGCTGCTGCTGATAGCGCAGTTGTTGTTGAGGAAGTTGTAGAAGAGACAGTTGCTGAGTAATTCGGTTTGTCTTAAAGTACAACGACAAAAGGCTGTTGACACAAGTCAGCGGCCTTTTGTGTGTATATACACCTAATCAATAGTTCGTTAAAAATTAGATAACCAATAGTGCTTAAATAGTCGTTTTAAGCCCATATAGCATAAGTTCTTTGACATAGTGTTCTTTTAGCCTTTGATTTTTGTTGATGTTCGGTATTCGCCCGAACATTGACAAAAATCGTTCAATCATCATCGTGTTGTGTATCAGTGACTTAAAGTCGGCGATTGACAGATTGAGATTTTGTCTCCTGCAAACCTCTTTCGCTACATTGACAGCAGATAATGACAGGTTGAAAGCAAAATCCAATGCCTTTTCATCACGGGCTTGGCAGTGCGTCAATCCTGTAAATTGTTTTGCGTCCCGAAAGAGAAATTCAATCTGAAAGCGCGGGCGATAGACCTTGCGTTTCTCGTAGGGTATGGCAATCTTAACAAAGG
>ERZ808259.270-NODE-270-length-26812-cov-11.252981_pt1 | contig 26812 bp, 17 predicted proteins | sample MGYA00521279_ERZ808259 | MGnify/ENA primary metagenome ERZ808259 (study PRJEB31516, sample SAMN03275586) | gut metagenome | biome: mammalia-associated habitat; material: feces | host: Papio cynocephalus | place: Kenya | collected 2012-07-27 ... | reverse complement strand
GTCATTGGCTCATCGAGGTCATATACGGCGGTATTGAAGAATGGGCACTGCACCATGCTCACGCCCTGGTTCTTGGCTGGAGTATATTCCTGACGGTAATTGTCGAGAACGGTATAGTCGATGCACTCGGCTGCTTCCTTGGTGTGGAGCTGACGATAGTTGCCGTCCTTGTCCTTGCGCTTGAAGTCGTAGATACGGTAGGTCACGTCGCTGGTCTGCTGAATCTCTGCCACGAAGCAACCGGTGCCGATGGCGTGGATTCTGCCCGCAGGGATAAAGAAGCAGTCATCCTCCTTCACGCTGTATTGAGCCAAGGCGTCGGTGATGGTGTCGTTCTCCACCATCTCCTTGTATTGTTCGGGTGTAAGCTTCATCTTCAGTCCATTGTAGAGCTTGGCGTCAGGCTCGCATGGCAGGGCGTACCACATCTCGGTCTTGCCACGCTCCTTGCCCTGTTTGTGGGCAATCTCGTCGTTAGGATGCACCTGGATGGAGAGGTCGCGGTTGGCATCGATAAACTTGATGAGCAACGGGAACTCATTGCCAAATCGCTTGTAGTTCTCCGCGCCGAGGAAGTTGCCCTTCAGTTCGGCAACAACCTCGTTGAGGCTCTTGCCCTGCATCTCGCCATCGGATACGATGCTCTCATTGCCTGGTACTCCAGAGATTTCCCAACTCTCACCCACATTCTCTTGCTTCACGTCGAGATGCTTGAAGGCGATGATCTTACTGCCACCCCAGATGGTGGATTTCAATAGTGGTTCAAATTTTAATGGTTTCATAAAATTACTTTTTTAGTAATACGAATATGGTTAATTATTTACTTAGTTTTCTTCTTGATTAGTTTTCTCTCCAGAAGGCAGGGGTGAAGATGACCAGCACGCTGAATATCTCCAAACGGCCGATGAGCATCATGAACGAGCAGAACCATTTCGCCACGTCGGGCAGTTCGCTCCACGACATCGTAGGTCCTATCTCCGTGCCCAGCGTAGGTCCCACATTTCCCACGCAACTCAAGGTGATGGTGATGGCGTTGGTGTTGTCGATGCCCATCGCTATCATCGTGAAGGAAATCACGAGACAGATGATGAGGTAGATGGTGAGGTAGGCGAGTAGCGTCACTCGCTTCTGCATCGGCACGTTCACGCCATCTATCTTCAGCGGAAGCACGGCGTTGGGATGCAATATCTGTCGGAACTCGTTCTTGACCATCCTGATGAGCATCACGCCTCGGATACATTTCAGTCCTCCGCTCGTACTGCCTGAGCAGGAGCCGAAGAACATACAGGCAGCCAAGACTACCCAGGTGACGTGAGGCCAGAGGGCGGCATCGTCGTTGAACAGACCTGTCGTGGTGATAAACGATACCACCTGGAAGATGGCACAGCGGAAGGCTGGCTCCAGGTCATAGTGGCGCATCGCCACCAACTCCATCATGATGAAGGCGGTGAAGACGGTGACGAGGAAGGTGTAGAACTTGAACTCTGAGTTCTTGAACAAGTCCTTGATTTTTAGTTTGATGACTGCTGCGTAGAGCAGGGTGAAATTGATGCCCGAAAGAAAGCAGAAGAAGGTGCAGATGTATTCGAGCGTAGGGGAATGGAAGAACTCCGTGCTGGAGTTGTGGGTGGCGAATCCACCTGTCGCCGTGGTGGTCATCGCATAGTTGAAACTATCGAATACGTTCATGCCTCCCAGGTAATAAGCCACGATGCAGGCGATGGTGAGCACCAGGTAGATGCTCCATATCCATTTTGCCGAGGTAGAGAGACGTGGGTGCAATTTGGTTTTGATAGGGCCCGTGGCCTCGGCGGCAAAGACCTTGGTCTGTCCTCCGACGAGGGAGGGCAGTAGGGCGATGGTGAAGAACACGATGCCCAGGCCTCCTATCCACTGGGTAAGCGAACGCCAAAAGAGCAGACCGTGGGGGAGTCGCTCCACATCGTCGATGATGGTGGCTCCCGTGGTCGTGAACCCCGACATCGTCTCGAAGTAGGCATCCGTGAAGTTGTTGATGTAGCCACTGACCATGAAGGGCAGGGTGCCGAAGAAACTGAAGATGACCCATGAGAGCGACACCACGAGATAGGCGTCACGACGCGACATGGAGTTGTCGGCTCCAAGTCCCCTCCACTTCAGTGCAAGACCACCTCCGATGGTGGTGAGGGTGGCAACAAGGAAAGCAAAGATGTCATCTTGCTGGTAGTAGATTGCCACCAGCAAACTCAGCAGGAGCAGTGTCGCCTCGATGAAGAGCAACTGTCCTAGCACTTTGCAAATCAACTTACTATTTATCATCTTTGTTCTATTCTATACTGGACTGTTTATTCCTCTGTTCTTTAGAAATCTTCCTTTATTTTTTAGAAGAATCTTTCTTTCTAATTAGATGAAATACTTCTCTATTTTCTTCATGTTGATGTTGTGGCAGAAGACCATCACTGAGTCGCCTGCCTCTATCTGCGTGTTACCCGAAACGAGCATACCCTCGTCCTTCCTGACGAGTCCACCGATGGTGACACCGATAGGCAAGCCGAGGTCTTTCACAGGCTTCTTGGTGACCTTGGATCCTTCCTTGGCGATGAACTCAGCCACGTCGGCATTGGCGTTCATGAGGAATCTTACGTTCATCACGTCGGCGTCGAGCATCATCTGGTAGATGTAGCTGGCAGCAATCACCTTCTTGTTGATGATGGTGCCGATGTCGAGGCTCTCCGCCATGCTCACGTAATCGACGTTCTCCACGGCTGCGACGGTCTTCCTCACACCCAGTCGCTTGGCGGTGAGGCAGGCGAGTATATTGGTCTCGGCATTGCCCGTCAGGGCGACGAAGGCCTGTGTGCTTCGGATGCCCTCCTCGTTGAGCAGCGGAATGTCCCGACCGTCACCATGGATGATCAAGGTCTTCTTGTCGTCGAGGATGTCGTTGAGGTATTCGCATCGGTTCTCGTCGATCTCGATAATCTTGCTCTCCATGTACTCGGGCATCTTCTTCACGGCTCTCACGGCGGTGCGTCCACCACCCATGATCATCACGTTCTTCACATCGACGTAGTGCTCCTTGCCCACAATCTTGCGGATGTATGGGATGTAGTTGCGTGTGGTCATGAAGTAGGCGAGGTCGAAGAGCTTCAGCTCGTCGTTACCACCCGGAATGATGGTCTCGCCTCCTCGCTTGATGGCCACGACATGGTAAGGGTCGTTGGGACCGCTGATGTCCTTGAGGGGCTTGTTGAGAATCTCGCACGTCTCTCGGAGCTTGATGCCGAGCATGATGAGGGCACCGTCGTGGACATCCCATCTCTGTCGCACCCAACTCATTTTCAAGCCGTTGTTGATATCGACGGCGGCAAGCATCTCGGGGTAGATGAGTTTGCTCACTCCCAACTCCTTGAAGAAATCCTGTGCCTGTGGGTCCATGTACTCAGGGTTATCGACCTTGGCGACGGTGCGCTTGGCACCGAGTTTCTTGGCGAGGATGCACGCCGTGATATTCTTGCTCTCCTGGGGGGTGACAGATATGAAAAGGTCGGCGTTCTTGACATCCGAGTCTCGTAGAATCTTGAGACTGGTAGGTTGTCCCACCCTTGTCAAGAGGTCGTAGTCCGACCCGATGCTGGCGAGTCTATCCTCGCTATCATCTATCAGCGTGATGTCCTCGTTGCTTCTGGAAAGCAAACGAGCCAAATGCGTACCGATGGCGTAAGCGCCCGCTATAATAATCTTCATTTTGTTATTGCTTTTTTGATGGATTCCTTGTCAAGTCCTACGATTTCACGGAGCTGTTGTACGGTGCCGTGCTCCACAAACTCGTCGGGTATTCCCATTCTCTTGATTTGTGGATGATAGCCATGGTCGTTCATCCATTCAAGCACGGCAGAGCCGAAGCCACCGTTTCTCACTCCGTCCTCTATCGTGACGATGCGAGAGAACTTCTTTCCGATTTCTTCGAGAAGGTCCTCGTCGAGCGGCTTGAGGAATCGCATATCGTAATGGGCGATGCTGAGGGTTGGTTTCTTTTCTTCCGAATCAGCTATGTTTTCCGAATCGACCATGCTTTCCGAATCGGCGGAACTTCCGTTCTCAATCTCCTCGATTGCCTTGGCGGCATCGCTTCCGATGGGACCGAGCGTCAATACCGCCACGTCATTTCCATCCTTGAGCTTGCGCCCCGTTCCCGTCTTGATTTCCTGCATCTCGTTCTTCCAATCCACGAGCACGCCCTTGCCCCTAGGATAGCGTATCACGTAACTGCCCTGTCCCGGCAACTGTGCCGAGTACATCAGGTTGCGCAACTCATGCTCGTCCATAGGCGAGGCTATCGTGAGATGCGGTATCGGTCGGAGGGCAGCCAGGTCGAACACGCCATGGTGGGTGGGACCGTCTTCACCTACCAATCCCGCTCTGTCGAGGCAGAGTACAACAGGGAGGTTGAGCAAAGCCATGTCGTGGATGATGTTGTCGTAGGCTCTCTGGGCGAACGAACTGTAGATGTTGCAGAAAGGCTGAAGGCCATCCTTCGCCATGCCTCCCGAGAAGGTGACGGCATGTCCCTCGGCGATGCCCACGTCGAACACACGGTCTGGCATCGCCTTCATCATGATGTTCATCGAACACCCCGTAGGCATGGCTGGTGTCACGCCCACGATGCGTGGATTCTTCTCAGCCAACTCTAACAAGGTGTTGCCGAAGACCTCCTGGAATTTAGGGGGCTGGTTGCTCGTGTCAGCCACGATGCGCTCGCCTGTCTCTGGGTCGAACTTGCCCGGGGCGTGCCAGATGGTGGCACTCTTCTCGGCTGGTTCGTAACCCTTGCCCTTGGTGGTGTGCAGATGCAGGAGCTTCGGACCCTTCATGTTCTTCAGTTGTCTGAGTACCCTCACCACCTCCTTCACGTCGTGTCCGTCGAAAGGACCGAAATAGCGGATGTTCATCCCCTCGAAGATGTTCTGCTGATGGCTGAGCGCAGACTTCAGGGCGTTGTTCAGGCGAATGAGCCCCTTGCGACGGTCGTCGTTGAGGTAACCTTTGGAATGAAGCCATTGTGAAGCTTTGAAGCGCAGCTTGTTGTAAGTCTCGTTGGTGTCGAGGTTAAGGAGATACTTCTCCATGCCACCCACGGCACGGTCGATGCTCATGTCGTTGTCGTTGAGGATGATGAGCATGTCGTTGGGAGTGCTGGAGACATTGTTCAAGCCCTCGAAGGCCAGCCCGCCGCTCATGGCACCATCGCCGATGACCGCCACGACATGACGGTTCTCGTTGCCCGTCTTGCGTGCAGCCACCGCCATGCCCAGAGCTGCTGAGATGGAGTTGCTGGCGTGTCCACAGGCAAAGGTGTCGTACTCGCTCTCCAATGGGGTAGGGAAAGGACGGATGCCATGAAGCTTTCTGTTGGTACAGAAGGAGTCGCGGCGACCGGTCAGAATCTTATGGCCGTAAGCCTGGTGACCCACATCCCAAACGATGCGGTCCTCGGGCGTATCATATACATAATGTAAGGCCACGGTAATCTCTACCACGCCGAGCGAAGACGCAAAATGACCGGGGTTTACGGAGACCTCGTCGATGATGTCTTCTCTCAGTTCTTGACAGACTTGCGGCAGTTGGTCGATGCTTAGCTGGCGCAGGTCGGCAGGGTATTTTATCTTGCTTAAAAGGCTAAACTTTTCTTGATTCATGATTTCATCACGTGAATAACTCGTGCAAAGATACTGCTTTTTTGTTAATCTATGCCATATTTCACTTGATAATTTCGCATTTTCGGGATTTTCTTTGTATTTTTGCATAAGAATTGCAATACTTGGCAAATTGAAAGTAAACTTTTGACATTAATTTTAGGTAAAAAATCATAATGACAGTACCCTAATTGATGTCTGAAAACGTAATTATAAACAAAAACATTGAATCAGAATGAGAAAGAACGTAATCTTTTTAGGAGCTATGTTGATGTTGTCGGCTTCGGCAATGGCTCAAACCAAGGGTGGCGGCATCAATGAGGCTGCCCTACAGCAAATCGAGAAGTCGCAGAAGGGCGGCACTGTCAACAAGGCGCTCTTCCATGCCATCGCCAACAATAGCATCGACGACTTGGTGAAGAACCCTGCCAATGCCGCTGATGTGGATACCCATTTCAGCGTGGAGACTCCTAAGCAGAGCATCCATAACCAGAAAAGCTCAGGACGCTGCTGGATGTTCAGTGGCTTCAATGTCCTTCGCTCCAACTTCGCCTTGAACGACAAGCAAGGTCGTGTGGTGGAGTTCTCGCAAGATTATCTTTTCTTCTACGACCAGTTGGAGAAGGCCAACTTGATGCTGCAGGGTGTCATCGACCTCGGCAAGAAGAGCATCGAGGATCCTCAGGTGCAGTTCTTCTTCAAGAATCCGCTCAATGACGGAGGTACCTTCTGTGGCGTGGCTGACTTGGCTACCAAGTATGGACTCGTGCCAATGAGTGCGCAGCCTGAGACATTCTCCAGCAACAACACCTCCAAGATGAGCCGTCTCGTGAGCAGCAAGCTCCGTGAGTATGGCTTGGAACTTCGCAAGATGGTGGCTGATGGCAAGAAGGCCCAGGCTATCCAGGCTCGCAAGGCGGAGATGCTCGCACAGGTCTATCACATGCTCTGTCTCACCCTCGGCGAACCGGTGAAGGAATTTACCTATGCCTTCAAGGACAAGGATGGCAAGCAGGTGGGCGAGGCGAAGAAATATACGCCTAAGAGCTTCTATCAGGAGACGGTGGGCAAGGACTTGAACGGTACCTTCCTCATGGTGATGAACGACCCTCGCCGTCCTTACCACAAGACCTACGAGGTGGAGTACGACCGCCATGCTTACGATGGTCATAACTGGAAGTACCTGAACCTTCCGATGGAGGAGGTTGCCAACTTGGCGATTGCGTCCTTGAAGGATGGGCACAAGATGTACTCCAGCTACGACGTGGGCAAGCAACTCGACCGCAAGCGTGGTTATCTTGCCGTTGATAACTTCGACTACGGAAGCCTCTTCGGCACGACTTTCCCGATGAACAAGGCTGAACGCATCTCTACCTTTGATAGTGGTTCGACCCATGCCATGACCTTGACCGCCGTCGATCTCGATGCCAATGGCAAGCCTGTGAAGTGGAAGGTGGAGAACAGTTGGGGTGCCGACAATGGCTTCTCGGGTTGTTTCATCATGACCAACGAGTGGTTCAATGAGTATATGTTCCGCCTGGTGGTGGATAAGAAATATGCTTCCGAGCAACTCCTGAAGGAATTCGACCAGAAGCCAACCATGCTGACTCCTGACGATCCTTTGTTCCAGTTGGAGGACTAAATATTTGTTACATCATAGCTATGCAAGAGAAAAAAATCAGAGAGCGTATCATCGCCCTCGTCAACAAGGAGGTTGTGCCTGCCATCGGTTGTACGGAACCAATGGCTGTGGCATTGTGTACGGCAAAGGCTGCAACGGTGTTGGGGCGTCGCCCCGAGCGAATCGAAGTGTTGCTGAGCCCTAATATGCTCAAGAATGCCATGGGCGTGGGCATCCCCGGCACAGGTATGATAGGTTTGCCTATCGCTGTGTCATTGGGTGCGCTCATCGGAAAGCCTGAGTATGAGTTGGAGGTGCTGAAGGACTTGACTCCTGAGACCTTGGAGCAAGGTAAGCGATATATCAACGATGCCGACATCGACATCAAGTTGAAGTCGGGAGATGTCGATAAACTCTACATCGAGGTCATCTGCCGTGCAGGAAACGATGTGGCTACTGCCATCATCTCGGGGAGCCATACCCACTTCGTCTTTGTGGAACGCAATGGTGAGGTCGTGCTCGATAATCGTGGCGGCCATGGAGGAGGCGATGATGCCGACGACGATATCCAGCTCAACTTCCGATTGGTGTATGATTTCGCCACGACCGCTCCTCTGGATGAAATCTCTTTCATTCTCAAGACCAAGGAGTACAACATCAAGGCTGCCGAACTCTCCATCAAGGGCAATTATGGCCATTGCCTCGGCAAGACGATGGATCGCCCTCTGAGCCATGGCATCTTTGGCGACAACATCTTCTCTCACATCATTTCTCGCACGGCTTCTGCCTGCGATGCTCGTATGGGTGGGGCCATGATTCCGGTGATGAGCAACAGTGGCAGTGGCAACCAAGGCATCTGCGCCACCAATCCTGTGGTGGTGTATGCAACGGAGAACGAGAATACCGAGGAGGAACTGATACGTGCCTTGATGCTCAGTCACCTGACCGCCATTTACATCAAGCAGAGCCTGGGCAAACTGTCGGCGCTCTGTGGTTGTGTGGTGGCTAGTACGGGCAGCAGTTGCGGTATTACCTATCTGATGGGAGGCGACTATACTCGTATCTGCAATTCGGTGAAGAACATGGTGGCCAACCTCACGGGTATGATTTGCGATGGTGCCAAGCCAAGTTGTGCCTTGAAGATTTCCTCGGGTGTCAGCACCGCCTTGCTCTCAGCCCTCCTCTCCATGGAGGGTAAGTGTGTGACATCTGCCGAGGGTATCGTTGATGAGGATGTGGATAAGTGCATTCATAACTTGACTTCCATCGGTGCCGATGCCATGAGGGCTACCGATGATGTGGTCTTGAACATTATGACACATAAAAGCTGCTGATAGGTGGCAAAGTGTCGGCAAAAATGAGAATTCTTGATAATAAAAGCATTCTTATCAGCTTGAATTTTTAAAGAAGTGTCAAATTGTAAGTGTATCTACTGTGTGCGCTTACAATTTGGCACTTCTTTTGTTTTGTTTGATGTTATTTTGTAAGTGTATATTAAAAATACTAACAAAATGTATGTAAAAATGGTTTGTATGTTATCAAAATGTTGTAATTTTGCATCCGAAAGATAACAAAGTGTTATTCTTGAAAGTGAATAATAACAATATTAATATAATATAGGAGAGATTAGCATGAAAAAGATCGAAGCAATCATCCGTAAGACAAAGTTTGAGGATGTGAAGGAAGCATTGCTTGCCGCCGACATCGAGTGGTTCTCTTACTACGACGTAAGAGGAGAGGGCAAGATGAGACAGGCTCGTATCTATCGTGGTGTCATGTACGATACCAGTAGCATCGAGCGAGTATTGCTAAATGTTGTCGTGCGCGACAAGAACGTAGAGAAAACTATTAATGCCATCCAGGAGGCTGCCCGCACGGGTGAGATTGGTGATGGTCGTATCTTTGTAATTCCTGTGGAGGACACGGTGAGAATCCGTACAGGTGAAAGAGGCGACATCGCTCTCTATAATGCCGAGCAGGAGAAGTAATATTTAATGTGCAATTAATAATTTATAATGTACATTTTGAGAGGAGAGAGATAGTTTTCAATGCCAGTCTATAGTAGATTGGATTAAACGTACAACACTTAAAAAGTAAAAAGATTATGAGTGTACAGGATTTAGGAATTTCAGTAGATACCGTATGGATGCTCTTGGCAGCCATGTTGGTCTTTTTCATGCAACCGGGATTTGCCCTTTGCGAGGCGGGCTTTACCCGTAGTAAAAATACCGCGAACATCTTGTTTAAGAACTTCGTCGATTTTATGGTCGGTTCCGTTCTCTTCTGGTTCGTCGGTTTCGGATTCATGTTTGGTAGCGATGGACAGGGCTTCATCGGAATGCCTAACTTTGGCGACCTTTCTTTCTATCATGGCGACCTTCCTACCGAGGGCTTCTTGATGTTTGAGACTGTGTTCTGCGCCACAAGTGCTACCATCGTTTCAGGTGCCATGGCAGAACGTACCAAGTTCTCTATGTATTGCATCTATTCATTCTTTATTTCATTGATCATTTACCCTGTTGAAGGTCACTGGACATGGGGTGGTGGCTGGCTCTGCAACAGCGAGGCTGGTTCATTCATGATGAACACCTTCGGTGCTGCCTTCCATGACTTCGCTGGTTCTGCCATCGTACATAGCGTAGGTGGTGTGCTCGCCTTGGTTGGTGCCATCTGTCTTGGCCCTCGTCTCGGCAAGTATCGCAACGGCAAGAGCGTCGCTATCCCTGGTCACAACTTGATGGCTGCTGCCCTCGGTGTATTCATCCTCTGGTTCGGATGGTTCGGATTCAACCCTGGTTCTCAGCTCGCTGCTTCTGGTGAAGTAAACCGTGTAGCTATTAGCCACGTGTTCTTGACAACCAACTTGGCAGCTGTTGCTGGTGGTCTTGGTACCATGTTCACTTCTTGGATCAAGTATGGCAAACCATCATTCTCATTGACTTTGAATGGTATCTTGGCAGGTTTGGTAGCCATTACTGCAGGTTGCGACTTGGTTAGCCCTACAGGTTCATTCATCATCGGTCTCTTGGCTGGTATCATCCTCGTGTTCTCTATCGAGTTCATCGACACCAAGCTCCACATTGACGACCCAGTTGGTGCAAGTTCAGTACATGGTGTATGTGGTATCTTCGGTACCTTGATGACAGGTCTCTTCGCCATCGACGGCGGTGCCTTCTATGGTGGTGGCTTCGGATTCTTCGGCGCACAGTGCTTCGGTATCCTTTGCATCGACGTTTGGGCAGCCGTTACAGGTATCATCCTCTTCTACTCTATCAAGAAGATTTGCGGTCTCCGTGTTGACAAGCGAATCGAGGAGGAAGGTCTCGACATCTACGAGCATGGTGAGAGCTGCTACAACTAATATTGAAGTACGAGAGAGATTATTTATAGAAGTTTTGGTGCGCAAAGGAAATTTTTGTACCTTTGCCATCCAAAACTTACTAAGAGGGAGGATTATAGGAAAGGCTCTTCTAAACATAAGGAAGAGCGATGTCTAACATATAATTGAGAGATTATGAAGAAGGTTTTAGATATGAAGAAGATAGGTGCCTTGGCACTCGGTTTGATGGCATTTGCTCCTGCTGCCATGGCACAGGACAAGGTAGAAACAACAATTGCCGCTGATGTAGTGAGCCAGTACATCTGGCGTGGTCAGGATTTGGGCAATGTTTCTTTGCAGCCTACTCTTGGCATCGCTTACAAGGGCTTGTCATTGACAGCCTGGGGAAGCGTAGGACTTTCCAAGTGGGATGATACCAAGGAGTTTGACCTCACCGCTGCTTACGAGATAGGAGGATTCCATGTTGGTGTGACCGACTATTGGTTCAACTCGGGTGATGGTCGTTATTTCCATTACGATGCTCATTCTACGGCTCATGTGTTTGAGGCCAACGTAGGTTATGACTTCGGGCCTGTGGCATTGAACTGGTACACGAATTTCGCGGGAGCTGACTATTGCAGAAGCAATGGAACCAAGCGTGCAGGTTCTTCATACGTAGAGGCTACCGCTCCATTCAAGTTGGGTGGATGCGACTGGACTGCTGCCATTGGCGCCGTTCCTTTCAAGACCTCTTTCTATGGTGATGCCAATGGTTTTGCCGTTACTAATGTCTCTCTAAAGGCAACCAAGGACATCAAGATTACTGATTCCTTCTCTGTTCCTGTTTTCGCACAGGTAGCAGCCAACCCAAGCACGGAGAAAGCTTACTTCGTGGTAGGTTTCACTCTCCAGCCATAATTGGCTTCGCTAGAAAATAAAAAAGAGGATGTGTCATAAGTCCTATTAACTGCAAAAGAGGACGGGCTGAAAGCCCAAAAGCTCCAAGCCCAGGGCATCGCCCTGGGTAAAGATTACATCAAGGAAGTCGCCCTGAAAGGGCAAAAGCAACTTGTTATCAATGCTTTTGCCCTTTCAGGGCGACTTTTATAAATGACTGAAGACCCAGGGTGTTGCCCTGGGCTTGGAGCAGATTACCTTTTGGCTTTCCCTTCGGCCGCCGATTTTCAATTCAGGGCGCATTGGATTTGACTTATGACACACCCTCTTTTTGCGTCTTAAAAGAATGCCTTTTAGCCTTAAAATGTCTCTTGTTTGTTAAACTGTAGTGTGTGGAGCTGTTTTTTCTTACAGATTGTAATGTTTTTGCTTGTATTATCTATTAAATTGTTATAAATGGTCTAAAGATAAGACAAAATGTATTTATTTCTTTCTTTATTCTATCAAAAAGTTGTAATTTTGCAGCCGAAACATAACAAAGTGTTATCGAATACTAGGATTTCTAGTTAGAATATTGGTTTCCTAGGGTGAACAAGTAGTTATAAATAGTAGTTATAAATAACCGTAAAAGAAAGGAAAAGATATTATGTGTGGAATCGTATCTATCTTCAATATTCAGGAACAAACTCCTGAATTGCGACAGCAAGCGCTTCGTATGAGCCAGAAGATCCGCCATCGCGGACCAGACTGGAGCGGCATCTATTGTGGTGGTTCCGCTATCCTGGCACATGAGCGTCTGAGTATCGTCGATCCTGAGAGTGGTCGCCAACCTTTGTTTGCTCCTGATAAAAAACAGGTGCTTGCCGTAAACGGTGAGATTTATAATCATCAGGACATCCGAGCTCGCTTCGCTGGCAAGTACCAGTACCAGACTGGCTCCGACTGCGAGGTGATTCTTTCCCTCTATCGTGAGATGCGGGCAGATACCGATTTCGCCACCTTAATATATAAAGGTGAGGATGCCGTACACGAGCGCATCTGCAAGATGCTCGAAGAACTCAATGGTATCTTTGCTTTCGCCCTTTACGATGTAGAGCGTGATGAGTTTTTGATTGCCCGTGACCCTATCGGCGTGATTCCTCTCTACATCGGCTACGACAAGGATGGAAAGGTGATGGTTGCCTCTGAGCTCAAGGCTCTCGAAGGACAGTGCGACCACTACGAGCCATTCCTCCCAGGTCATTATTACTATAGCAAGACTCCTGGCATGAAGCGTTATTATACTCGCGATTGGTTCGAGTATGCTACCATGCAGAAGAAATATCAGATCGATGATACCAAGAAGGCTGCCGAGCAGTTGGCTGCTGCCGAGTCTCAGGAAAAGGCTGCGGTAACAGAAATTCACGATGCACTCGAAGCATCCGTGAAGCGCCAGTTGATGAGCGATGTACCTTACGGTGTACTCCTCAGTGGTGGTCTCGATTCATCCGTCATCTCAGCTATCGCCGAGAAATATTCCACCACTCGTGTGGAGAACGGTGGCGAGACCAAGGCTTACTGGCCACGCTTGCACTCCTTCGCCGTAGGTTTGAAGGGTGCGCCAGACTTGGCAAAGGCCCGTTTGGTGGCTGAGCACATCGGTACCGTACACCACGAAATCAACTACACCATCCAGGAAGGTCTGGATGCCATCCGTGATGTCATCTACTTCATCGAGACTTACGATGTAACCACCGTCCGTGCCTCTACTCCAATGTATCTCTTGGCACGTGTCATCCGAAGCATGGGTATCAAGATGGTTCTCTCCGGTGAGGGCGCCGATGAGGTGTTCGGAGGTTATCTCTACTTCCACAAGGCACCGGATGCCAAGGCATTCCATGAGGAGACCGTGCGCAAGTTAGGCAAACTCTACCTCTACGACTGCCTGAGAGCCAACAAGAGTTTGGCTGCATGGGGTATCGAAGGTCGTGTGCCATTCCTCGACAAGGAATTCCTGGATGTAGCGATGGGCATGAACCCAGTCTTGAAGATGTGTCCAGACAAGACCATCGAGAAGAAAGTGGTTCGTGAGGCATTCGCCGACTTGCTGCCAGAGCAGGTGGCTTGGCGTCAGAAGGAACAGTTCTCCGATGGTGTGGGCTATTCATGGATTGACACCTTGAAGCAAATCACCGCTTCCGCCGTGAGCGACGAGCAGATGGCACATGCCGCAGAGCGATTCCCAATCAACCCTCCACAGAACAAGGAGGAGTACTACTATCGCTCCATCTTCGCCGAGCACTTCCCAAGTGACAGTGCCGCCAAGAGTGTACCAAGTGTACCAAGCGTAGCATGTTCTACCGCCGAGGCTCTTGCCTGGGATGCTTCCTTCAAGAACCAGAACGACCCAAGCGGTCGTGCAGTGGCAGGAGTACACGAGCAAGCGTATAAGTAAGTGAAAAATATAGTTATATAAATAACCGATAAAACGAACAAGAAATGGAAAAAGGATTGTACAGTTCAGCCTATGAGCACGATGCGTGTGGCGTAGGTATGGTGGTTAACATCCACGGTAACAAGAGTCATGAGCTGGTCGATAACGCCTTGAAGGTTCTTGAGAATATGCGCCATCGTGGTGCTGAGGGAGCCGACAACAAGACGGGTGACGGCGCAGGTATCATGCTCCAGATTCCACATGAGTTTATTCTTCTTCAGGGTATCCCTGTGCCAGAAAAGGGAAAATATGGTACGGGCCTCGTCTTCTTGCCTAAGGACGAGAAGAAACAGCAGGACATCCTCTCCATCATGATCGAGGAAATCGAACGTGAGGGACTCCAGTTGATGCACCTCCGCAATGTGCCTACCAACCCTGATTGTCTCGGTGAGGCAGCCTTGGCGAATGAGCCTGCCATCAAACAGGTGTTCATCACCGGTGTTACCGACGACAAGGTGGACGTCTTCGAGCGCACACTTTATTTGATTCGTAAGCGCATCGAGAAACGTATCACCGATCCAGACTTCTATATCTGTTCGCTCTCCAATCAGAACATCGTATATAAGGGTATGTTGAGCAGCCTCCAGTTGCGTCAATACTATCCTGACTTGACCAATAATTATTTCACAAGCGGTTTGGCACTCGTTCACTCTCGCTTCTCTACCAACACCTTCCCTACATGGAGCTTGGCTCAGCCTTTCCGTCTCCTCTGCCACAACGGTGAGATTAACACCATCCGTGGTAACCGTGCATGGATGAAGGCTCGTGAGAGTGTGTTGAGCAGCGAGGCTCTCGGCGATATTCGTGAGATTTCTCCTATCGTTCAGCCTAACATGAGTGACTCTGCCAGTCTCGACAACGTGTTCGAGTTCTTCGTGATGAGTGGCTTGTCTTTGCCTCACGCTATGGCTGTCATGGTACCTGAGAGCTTCAATGACAAGAACCCTATTTCCGAGGACTTGAAGGCATTCTATGAGTATCATTCTATCTTGATGGAACCATGGGATGGTCCTGCAGCCTTGCTCTTCAGCGATGGTCGCTACGCCGGTGGTATGCTCGATAGAAACGGTTTGCGCCCTGCTCGTTACACCATCACTAAGAACGATATGATGGTTGTCGCTTCCGAGGTGGGTGTTATGGACTTCGACCCACAGGAGATTGCCGAGAAGGGTCGCTTGCAGCCAGGTAAGATTCTCTTGATTGATACACAGGAAGGCAAGATTTACTATGACGGTGAAATCAAGGAGCGTTTGGCTGCCGCACATCCATACCGCCAGTGGTTGAACACCAACCGTATCGAACTCGAAAAGCTCCGCAGCGGTCGTAAGGTGGATAACTCAGTGGAGAACTTGACTCGCAAGGAACTGGAGTTTGGTTTCGGCGAGGAGGACATTGACGGTACCATCATCCCAATGGCTACCAAAGGTCAGGAGCCTACCGCATCCATGGGTAACGATACCCCACTTGCCGTACTCTCAGACCAGCCGCAGATTTTCTTCAACTACTTCCGTCAGCAGTTCGCTCAGGTTACCAACCCTGCCATCGACTCCATCCGTGAGAACCTCGTGATGAGTCTCACCGAGTACATCGGTCGTGTAGGTTCTGGTATCTTGAACCCAGACGAGACCAACTGCAAGATGGTGCGTTTGCCACACCCAATCTTGACCAATACCCAGTTGGATATTCTTCAGAACATCCGTTACAAGGGATTCAACACCGTGAAGCTCCACATGCTCTTCGAGACTGCGAAGGGCGAGGAAGGTTTGCACGAGGCTCTCGATGAGCTTTGCAAGCAGGCTGCCCAGAGTGTGGATGACGGTTACAACTATATCATCCTCAGCGACCGTGGTGTCGATGAGACCCACGCAGCCATTCCATCTTTGTTGGCTGTCAGTGCCGTACACCATTACTTGATTGATGCAGGTAAGCGTGTACAGACCGCCCTCATTGTTGAGAGTGGTGAGATTCGTGAGGTGATGCACGCAGCCCTCTTGTTGGGCTATGGCGCATCAGCCCTCTGTCCTTATTTGACCTACGCCGTACTCGACGACCTCGTAAAGCGTGGCAAGATTCAGGAGGACTACCATACAGCCGAGCAGAACTACATCAAGGCTGTGAAGAAGGGCTTGTTCAAGATCATGGCTAAGATGGGTATTTCTACCATCCGTAGCTACCGTGGTGCCAAGATTTTCGAGAGCATCGGTTTGAGCGAGAGTCTCTTGAGAAACTACTTCGGTACAGAGGTCAGCACCATCGGTGGTATCGGCTTGGAGACCATCGCACGCGATGCCATCCGTCTGCACGACAAGGCATTCCAGACCAAGAAGCTCGACTTCTTGCCAAGCATGGGACAGTTCCACTATCGTAAGGACGGTATCAAGCACGCTTGGAACCCAGAGACCATCGCTACCCTGCAGCTCGCTACTCGCAAGGGCGACTACAGTCTCTTCAAGAAATATACACATCTCGTTGACGATAAGCAGGAGCCTATCTTCATCCGTGACTTCTTCGGCTTCCGCAAGAACCCTATCTCTATCGACAAGGTGGAGCCAGTGGAGGAAATCGTAAAGCACTTCGTAACAGGTGCCATGAGTTTCGGTGCCCTGTCAAAGGAAGCCCATGAGGCAATGGCACTCGCCATGAACGCCCTCGGTGCTCGTAGCAACACAGGTGAAGGTGGTGAGGACAATGAGCGCTTCCACGCCAAGGTGGATGGCATCAGCCTCTCCAGCAAGACCAAGCAGGTGGCTTCTGGTCGATTCGGTGTGACAACAGAATATCTCGTGAACGCAGAGGAAATCCAAATCAAGGTGGCACAGGGTGCTAAACCGGGTGAGGGTGGTCAGTTGCCTGGCTTCAAGGTCAACGAGGTCATCGCCAAGACCCGTCACTCTATCCCTGGCATCAGCTTGATTTCTCCTCCACCTCATCACGATATCTATAGTATCGAGGATTTGGCTCAGCTTATCTTCGACCTCAAGAACGTAAACCCTAAGGCTGCTATCTCCGTGAAACTCGTGGCTGAGAGCGGCGTGGGTACCATCGCTGCCGGTGTGGCTAAGGCAAAGGCCGACCTCATCGTCATCTCTGGTGCCGAGGGTGGTACAGGTGCCAGCCCTGCATCTAGTATGCGTTTTGCTGGTATCTCTCCTGAGATTGGACTCTCAGAGACACAGCAGACCTTGGTGAAGAACGGTCTTCGTGGCCAGGTTCGCCTGCAGGTCGATGGTCAGTTGAAGAGTGGTCGGGACGTCATCCTCATGGCTTTGCTCGGTGCTGAGGAGTTCAGCTTCGGTACAGCCGCCCTCATTGTGTTGGGTTGTGTGATGATGCGTAAGTGTAACTTGAATACCTGTCCTATGGGTGTGGCTACACAGGATCCTAAGCTCCGTGCCCACTTCCGTGGCAGCTACAAGTACCTCATCAACTACTTCCGCTTCATGGCAGAAGAGGTACGTGAGTACTTGGCTGAGATGGGTTACACCTCTTTGAACGACATCATCGGTCATACCGAGCTCATCGTTCGCAAGAGCGACGAGGAGGTGGTTCCTACAACAGGTGAGAACGCTCTCGAGCCAGAGGTGGCAAAGAGCATCGAGGAGAAGACAGACTTGCTCGACTTCTCTCGCCTCTTGCATCGTGAGACAGGTCATTGCTCACTCTATCATACCACCGAACAGATCCACGACCTCGACAACGTGCTCGACCAGCAGTTAATTCGTGGCGCTCAGAACGCCATCGAGAAGCAAGAGGAAGTGAACCTCGATTTCGCCATCAAGAATACCGACCGTGCTGCTGGTACAATGCTTAGTGGTGTCATCGCTTCCAAGTACGGTGAGGCTGGTTTGCCAGACAAGACCGTGAACGTGAAGTTCAAGGGTTCCGCTGGTCAGAGCTTCGGTGCCTTCTTGGTGAAGGGTGTCGATTTCAAACTCGAGGGCGAGACCAACGACTATTTCGCCAAGGGACTTTCAGGAGGTCGTATTTCCATCCTTCCTCCTATCCGCAGCAACTTCTCTGCCGAGGACAACATCATCGCTGGTAACACCGGCCTCTACGGTGCCACAAGTGGTGAACTTTACATCAACGGTAAGGTAGGTGAGCGTTTCGGTGTACGTAACTCAGGTGCCATCGCCGTCATCGAGGGTGCCGGTGACCACTGCTGTGAGTACATGACAGGTGGTCGCGTGGTTGTGCTCGGTGAGACCGGACGTAACTTTGCCGCTGGTATGAGTGGTGGTGTAGCCTACGTATGGGACAAGAACCACAACTTCGACTACTTCTGTAACATGGACATGGTGGAGATCAACCTCGTGGAGGACAGCACCTATCGCAAGGAGTTGCACGAGTTGATTCGCCAGCACTACCTCTACACAGGCAGTAAGCTTGCCCGCACCATGCTCGACGACTGGAACCACTACGTAGAGGAGTTCATCCAGGTAGTACCAATCGAATACAAGCGAGTACTCCAGGAGGAGCAGGTTAAGAAGTTGCAGCAGAAGATTGCGGATATGCAGCGAGACTATTAAAGGTAAAAAAGTAAAAGGGTAAAAAGGTAAAAAAGTCTTTGGTGACTTAGCTTCTTGCTCTTTTACTATATAACCAAACAATTAATTAGTTTCTTCCTGCTAAACAATAAAGTCGGTTGAAGCACCGAGTAAAATATATATATAAAGGTAGTATAAGGTTTGAGTAACAACTTAATAAAGTAGATGACAGACGGATAATAGCCCGAAATTCTTAGTAAGAATGTTCTTTTTACCTTTTTACCTTTTTACCCTTTTACTTTTAAAACGATGGGAAATCCAAAAGCATTTTTGACTATACCACGCAAGGAAGCGGGTTATAGACCAATTCACGATAGAATCCTCGATTTCAGCGAGGTAGAACAAACTTTGAATAGCAACGACCGCCGTCAGCAGGCTTCTCGTTGCATGGATTGTGGTGTGCCTTTCTGCCACTGGGCTTGTCCGCTGGGCAACAAGGCACCTGAGTGGAACGACGCTCTCTACAAGGGCGACTGGGAGTTGGCTTACCGACTCCTCAACTCCACCAACGACTTCCCAGAGTTCACAGGACGTATCTGTCCTGCGCTCTGCGAGAAGGCTTGTGTGCTGAATCTCATGGACCATGAGCCTACCACCAACCGTGAGGATGAGTGCGCCATCGTGGAGCACGCTTTCTCCGAGGACTATGTTCATGTGGAGATTCCTGAGCGCAACGGCAAGACGGTGGCTGTCATCGGTGCTGGTCCTGCGGGATTGGTAGCAGCCAACCAGTTGAACCACAAGGGATACAAGGTAACAGTGTTTGAGGCACGTGAGAACGCAGGTGGCTTGTTGCGTTACGGTATTCCTAACTTCAAGCTCAACAAGAGCATCATCGACCGCCGTCTCCGCCTGTTGGAGGAAGAGGGCATCGAGTTCAGATACAATGAGAAGATTGATGTCACCAAGTTGCCGGAGGGCTTCGATGCCTACGTGGTATCCACAGGTACTCCTACCGCTCGTGACCTGAAAATTCCAGGACGCGAATTGAAGGGTGTTTATTTCGCCCTCGAATTGCTCTCTCAGCAGAACCGAGTTCTCGCAGGCATGGAGTTCAAGAAGGAAGAGCTTGTTAATTGCAAGGGCAAGGATGTCTTGGTCATCGGAGGTGGTGATACGGGTTCCGACTGTATCGGTACCGCACATCGTCAGGGTTGCAAGAGCGTAACCCAGATCGAGATTATGCCTAAGCCAGTGGAAGGTCCTGAGGATCCTAAGAATCCTTGGCCAAACTGGCCTCGCACCCTCAAGACTACATCCAGCCACGAGGAAGGATGTACACGTCGTTGGAACATCAACTCCTTGGAGTTCTTGGGCAAGAACGGCAAGTTGACCGGTGTCAAGGTACAGCCTATCGACTGGAAGCCAAACCCAGAGGGCGGTCGCCCATTGATGGTTGAGGCTGGTGAGCCAGAGATTATCAAAGCAGAGGCTGTGTTCTTGGCAATGGGCTTCTTGAAGCCACAGCAGCCAGAGTTTGCCGAGAATGTCTTCGTGGCTGGTGATGCTGCCAACGGAGCTTCTCTTGTAGTGAGAGCCATGGCAAGCGGTCGCAAGATTGCAGCCCAGGTAGATAAGTTCTTGAGCAAGTAATATCGGTTATTTATAACTATAAGTAGGGGAGACGGACCTTGTGATGAGGTTTGCCTCCCTTTTTTATTGGCACATTGGGGATCCATTATTTACTTGGTTGGGCATACCTAAGGATTGATAAAATATAATAAGGTGGACATGCTCGAGCATAAAAGCTCCTCCATGTCCATCTTATTTGTTTTGTTATTGATATTAACCGTCTTATCTCTTGATTTTCTTCTTGACCCATAGGTTGAATGCTTCGTAGGCACTTATCTCTTCTTGGTGCTGAGGCTCGGCAAAGGTGAGTTGCTCGCCTGAAGCATCACCATATTGGTCTGGGAAGATAATCATGAGATTGGTGCCAGAGAAGAACTTGGTAAGTTCCTCTGGCAGACGTTCCAATGCTGTCTTGTAAGATACCGTTCCCTTGCGAGCTGTCACGACGACAAACATGTGGTCGTTGGAAATCTGGGAGGCTAACTGCGGCATCTCGTTCCAATGCTTCATCATGACATAGTCGGCACGTACTTCGTGATGACGGTTTTGGATGTATTCGTTGATGAGTGACAATGTCTCGCTCCTGCCATAAAACTGGATGCGGCAATCAAGATTGCCTGCCATTCGGGTGAGACGTTCCAACCAACGATAGAAACCTGGTTCAAACTCCGCCCTCGAAGGTACTGCTACTTGGATTCTTCGGATGGTGTTGAGAGGTTGCTTGATGCGTGCCATGATGATCTGACGGCTCAAGCCATTGAACAGACTTTGATGGAACTCGCCCCAGAACTTAGGCGAAATCTCTGGGTGCATGTGCATACCGATGATAATCTCGGAGCATTGGAACTCGTTGAAGGCATGCTTGATGCCGTTGGCGATATTGGCGGCGATGCGCACTTGCGTCTGTGTCATCACGTCGGTAGCAGCAGCCACCTGACTGCAATGTTCCAAGAGTCGCTTGCCCTGTTCCTGGTTGTATCTCATATCCTTGTCGTCATATACCACGTTCAGGCAAACCAATCCTCTGTTCAACTTCTGGTTTCTTACCAAGAGCGCCAGGCTCATCAGGTTGTCTGCATATTCTGGATAACGTACAGGAATAAGAATCTTTTCGTCGTTAGCCTTCTTGTCATCCTCGGCGTCAGGCAGTTCCTTGTCTCGGAGGATAATCTTGCGAGAACTCCAATCGGTAAGCATGGAAGAGATGATGCAGGTGCAGAGTATCATGATGACCACTCCGTTGAGCATATCGTCATTGACCAGGTATGTGTTCTTGCCGACGAGGATGTTCATGCCCACCATCACCATGGCGATGCTGCCTGCGGCATGGGCAGAGGTCAAGCCGAACATCATGTGCCCCGATGACAAAGGCAAGCGGAACCCGAGGCATGCAGCGTATGCGGCAATGGCCTTTCCCAAGGTACCGAAGAATACGATGCAGAAGACTACCCAGAGGATATGCCCGCCTTGGAAGAGCAAACTGACATTGATGAGCATGCCCACACCTATCAGAAAATATGGGATGAAAAGGGCGTTGCCAATGAACTCCAATCGGTTCATCAGCGGTGACACATGCGGTATATATCTATTTAATATGAGACCCGCAAAGAAAGCGCCGAAGACTCCCTCGATGCCAACAATCTGTGAGAGTGCTGCACTCATGAAGAGCATCGCCATCACAAAGATGAACTGCATCACGGCATCGCTGTATCTACGCAGAAACCATCTGGTAAGTCTTGGTATGAGAAATATCATGAATCCGCAATAGGCGGCAAACTTGAGGGCGAACAACATCCAGAAGAGTATGCCGTCGTGCTCGCTGAAAGAGGCGACGAGTCCTGCCAAGATGACGAGGGAAATCAAGAGCGAGAGCATGCTTGAGCCAACGCTCAGCGTGACGCTCGGCTTCTGTTGGAGGCCATATCTCGATACGATAGGATAGGCAATTAGGGTGTTGGATGCCATGATGCAACTCAGGAGCAGGGACGCCTTGGTGGAGTAGTGCAAGAGGTTGATGCTCATGCCATAAGTGAGGATGAAAGGCACGAAACAAGTGAGCAGTCCGTAGATAAGCAACCGTGACTTCGTTTTCTTCATGCCCTCCATGTCCATCTCCAGGGCGGCGAGGAACATGATGTAATAGAGCCCCACTTTTCCGAAAAGCTCGAATGAGGAATCACGTTCCAGGATATTCAGTCCATATTTGCCGACGAGTACGCCCGCCAATACCATGCCAATGATATGGGGAATACGAAGCTTGCCCATGATGATGGGGGCAAAGAGGATGATGAGTAGCACTACGAAGAAAATCAACGTAGGGTCGGTTATCGGGAAGTATTGGGCGATGTTCAGCATAGGCTTTTGTTTTTTTTGCAAAAGTACGAATAATTCTTGAAAGGACAAAGTTTTTGGTATTTTATCCTATTATCATGTGAAATATTTTGTGTTTTTTTGTTTGTTCCATTATTTTTCGTAACTTTGCATCTAGTTATATTAAAAAGGCTGCAATATGAAATATCCTATAGGAATACAGAGCTTTGAGCAAATCAGAGAAGAAGGTTATGTCTATCTTGATAAGACTTCGTTAGTCCATGACTTGGTGACTACTGGTAAAATTTACTTTCTGTGTCGTCCTCGACGATTCGGAAAGTCCTTGCTCGTATCTACCTTGAAGTGCTATTTCGAGGGGAAGAGGGAGTTGTTCAAAGGGCTTGCCATTGATAAACTGGAGAAGGAATGGAAGCAGTATCCTGTGTTTCATATAGACTTTAATGGCATTAATTTTACGGATGCGGGAATGTTGGATAAAACCTTGTTGGGCTTTGTGGAACGCCAGGAAAAGATATATGGGCGGGATGAGTTTGCCGAAGGCTTGGGGAGTCGCTTTGCGTCTGTTCTCAAGGCTGCCCATGAGAAGACGGGTCTTCGTGCTGTAGTCTTGATAGATGAGTATGATAAACCTATGTTGGATGTTTTAGACCAAGACCTGTATATTACAATCAATGATCAGAAAAGAAAGTTGGAGGATTGGAATCGAGAGGTGTTGAAAGGTTTCTATTCCGTTTTCAAAGCTGCTGATGCCGATTTGCAGTTTGTCCTTTTGACGGGTGTTACCAAATTTTCTCAGGTGAGTGTATTCAGTGGATTCAACCAGCCAGATGACATCAGTATGGATGAGCGTTACGAGGCTCTCTGTGGTATCACCAAGGAAGAACTATATACAACCTTTGATGAACAAATCAAGGCGATGGCTGCGAGATATAAAATGTCGGAGGAGGAGATGAAATATAGGTTGAAACGTAAGTTCGACGGTTATCATTTCAGTCCGAATATGCTCGACATTTACAATCCGTTTAGCATCTTGAACACGCTGAGCAAGAAGATTCTGGCAGACTACTGGTTTGCCACAGGTACTCCTACTTATTTGGTACGTTTGCTGTCTCATTGCAAGGAAAATCTGAATGAATTGACAGGGAAGTATTATTTGCCGTGTAGTTTTATGGGATATAATCCAGAAATGAATTCATTGTTGCCTTTGCTTTATCAGAATGGCTATTTAACCATCAAGGATTGGAATATGGATTTTGATTCTTATCTTTTGGATTTTCCTAATGATGAAGTTAAGCAAGGAATTGCGTCATTAGTATAAATATGCAGCAGATGATAGGACTATTTATCCGATAGGTTGCAACTTCTCGTCTAAGACGGGAACGAATGATGGATGGAAAGTAAAATGAAACATTCTCTGATGCCTTTTCTTTGGGTTTTCAAGAAAATGTAGCCTATAAGATGAAAAAGTGGCGGAAAAGTTTGGCAGTATCAAGAATATTGCTTACTTTTGCCTTGTGTAAATTACTAGCAATATGAGAACAGTTCAAGACTACATATCTATAATAAGAAAGAATAGTTCTAAAATTACGCAAGATTTTGGAATCAAGACCTTGCGTATTTTTGGTTCGGTTTCTCGAAATGAGCAAACAGAGCAAAGTGATTTGGATGTTTGTGTGGAAACTGAAACACCCAATCCTTTCTTGTTGGCAGATTTGAAGGATTTTTTGGAGAGGCTGTTCAAATGTTCGGTAGATGTGGTACGCATCCATAAAAATATGAATCCTTTCTTTAAGTCACAAATAGAGCGAGATGGAATTTATGCAATACGATAAAGCAATAGCGTTGGATATATTGAAGAAAGCCATACGTGAAATGATGGCTTATTTAGGATAAGTAATATGAGTTCACGTAAAAAAGGTTCGTGATTTTTTTACAAAACGGATGCTTGAAGAATGGAGTCAAGCATCCGTTTTTCATTTCATACAGCATGGAGGGTATTTCATACGAACGATGTCGGAAAGTTTGGCTGGTGTCGATTTTCTTCATACTTTTGCATAAGAAAAGCTGCATTCGGCAATTTGAAAGCAAGCTTTCATTGCGCTCGTTTGCATTTTCTTTGTTGTCGAAAAGAAACGATGGCTTGGGTTGAAGGCTATCGTGGAAAAAGAAATGTTGAACCCTATAATATATAATTAAGGTATGAAGAAGATTATGATTTCGTTGTTGATGGTAGTAGCTACCACAACAACCAGTTTTGCGAAGAGTGATAACACTGATGTGGCAAATACCGTGAAGGGCGTGGCAGAGCAAGTGAAGCAAGCTCAATCGGGTACGGTGCATGGAGTGGTGGAGAACACGAAGAGCCATATCGTCGTGGCTACTCCTTTCGGTAGATACACCATCGAGAAGAAGGATGGCGGCATCCGCTTTATGGGGATGTCTGCCAAGGTGGTAAGTGCTAAGAATGGCGTGTATAAGGTGAAGTCATCCCTTGGCAACTTTACGGTGAATGCAAGAAAAGGAACGGTAGTGAAGAATTAAATGACAACTTAGAGGAAGCATAGATGATGTAGGCGTTGGAGATGTGCCATGGAATAGAAATGTGGAAGTTTTTCTTTTTCGGCAGTGGCACTCTCCGATGCCTTTTCTTTAGGTTTTCAAGAAAATGTAGCCTATAAGATGAAAAAGTAGCGGAAAAGTTTGGCGGTATCAAGAATATTGCTTACTTTTGCGGTAGAGTTGGAGCAGACGGAAAAGAACGGCTGCGTAGAAGACTCGAATGAATGAGCGTATTGAGCGTTATCTTGCGATAGAAATGTGGAAGTTTCAACGTCAGCAAAGATAATATGCAATTCTGCTCACGCATAAGGATTATTGTACCTTTTCTTTAAGGGAAAGTGTCGATATACCTCATGGCGTGGGCTATTGCCGTATTACTTGCTGACAGGTCTTTCCACAACCTCTATCCCAGTAATAGGCAATAGTGTCACGCCTTTATTTGCTTGTTCTTTACAAAATTATTAATGTTAAAAATAAATTTATGGAAAAGAACGCTGTAGAAGTAGCCAAGAAAATCTTGGAGGATGAGGTGGAGAATGCTTCATATACATATGCCAATCCTTTTGGCAATGCTGGAAGCTATCGTAAGTTGATGGATTATCTTTATGCAAATATAATGGATGATTCTGTTGGTCGGGAACATGCTAAGGATTGGCTTTTTGAACTTTACTCAAACCAAGAAGAGAAAGATCAAAAAGTCTTTCAAGACCGTGTCGATGTAGTGATAACGGCAATTGAGTATTTGAAAAATAAGGGAAAACTAATATAGAACAATTACAAGGATGAAAGTAAAATTGCTCGTTGATGTAAATAAGGTTTCTCCTCAAAAAATAGCTGGACTAGTTCAAGAGTTAGAATCTATAGGAGTATGGCATAATGGGGAAATCATATGTGATAGAAGCTTGGATTCTCAAGTATCTGAAATAATGGATCGATATTTGTTAAAGAAAAAGTAAGAAATATGAAACGATATTTATTTTTATTCTTTCTTTTGAGTTCTTGTTTATTGGGAACTGCTCAAGATTTTTCTTGTATGGAAAGTTATGGGTCACCTGCAAAAGCGTGTGGATTAGGCATAGATTTTAGTAAGCCTAAACAAGAAGAATTTCCTGTCTATGATGCCTCTGAGCTGCGCTCTGAACTGTTTGATTTTAGCATTGAGAGATTCTGCCGCAGCATTGGTAGAACGGTTGACAAAATAGTTTAGTATCTCGTCCTCCTTGTCATACATAGCGGCAGCAATGTCATTGAAAGCCTTATTTCCATATTCCCCAACCTCTTTGTACCATTTCTTGAGGCTCCTGCGTCCATCCTCCTTGGAGCATCTTTTGGAAAATATCATACGGAGTGAATGGGAAAGACCAAAGGCTTTCTCTATTTCTGGATATTCTTGAAACAAGATGGCTGCACGTTTCTTTTGCGGGTCAGTCCATTTGTTTGGCGACATCATCAACAAGTATTTGCTGCGTGCCAATATCTCGGCACGAGTCTCGTCATTCTCTAATTTTTCTGGATGGTATGCTGCATTGAGACGGATAGGATTTCCGTCTTTGTCTGTTGGCGTTTCACCTTTTTCTGCGAAGGCTTTCAACATAAGGCGAAACTCCTCCCTTTCATTAGCCACACGAGTCATCTCTTCACGTCTGAAAGCAATGCGGACTTCCTGTACAGCCTCAAGACAAAATTGCTGATGATGGAATCTGTCAAGGGTAATCATGGCATTAGGGAAGCATGCCTCGACAATGCTATGCATACTTTCCGAAAAATCAAGCGTAACTTCTTTTACCTGAGCAAGTAACAGTGAATCAATCCTTTTGA
>ERZ808259.268-NODE-268-length-27094-cov-11.197603_pt1 | contig 27094 bp, 19 predicted proteins | sample MGYA00521279_ERZ808259 | MGnify/ENA primary metagenome ERZ808259 (study PRJEB31516, sample SAMN03275586) | gut metagenome | biome: mammalia-associated habitat; material: feces | host: Papio cynocephalus | place: Kenya | collected 2012-07-27 ... | reverse complement strand
AGGCATGGGTATGGCACAAACGTCGCACCGACTTCCGCAAGTTCTGGCGACAAGTCTATAATAGTGGCATCGCACGCATTAACCTCTACAAGAAATATCCAGAGAGTCTCAAACTCGTACATCTTCTTCCTATGGTTTTCACCGTGGGAGTGATAGGCACGCTCTTACTCTTGTTCTTTGGATTCTTGCCATATACGATAGGAACAGACCATATCTTCCCTATGTTGGGAAACGGCATGGCTGCATTGGGCTGCATCGGACTGTTTTTCATCATTCTCTATTGTATTGCACTCTGTATAGATAGTGCTCATCAGAACAAAAGCATTAAGATTGGACTATTGAGCATCCGCGCTGCATTCACCCAATTAATGGGGTATGGATGTGGATTCTTATCAGCATGGTGGAAGCGCTGTATATTGGGACAAAGCGAGTTTAGTGCTTACAATAAGACATTCTATAAATAATAAGACTTTCAAATAACAAGACACTCTATATAATAAGAACAACTTTTGAACAAGCGAGAACAAGTCCTTGATACAATCGTTTAAAATGCGAAAACTCATTTCATGAGCAAACAAGAGGACAAACAATCGTGAAAACTCTTTTATAAAACATTCATTATATGAGCGAAAAACTATCCATTGCGAAGTGGGCTTCAGAAGACCAACCTCGCGAACGCCTCGAAAGATTAGGTCCAAGTGCGTTATCCAACGCTGAACTTTGCGCCATCCTCATCGGTTCCGGCTCCCGTAACGAAAGTGCCGTTGAATTGATGAAACGCATTCTCAACGATTGCGAAAACAATCTGAACACATTGGGCAAAATGACTCTTCTAGAATTACAACACTACAAGGGCATGGGACCTGCCAAAGCCATTACTTTGCTCGCAGCTTGCGAACTAGGCAAAAGACGAGCATTAGACAAACTTGGAACAAGACCAGACCTAGGCTCTTCCTTAGCCATTTACAATTACATGCTCCCTCGCATGCAAGACCTGGACGTAGAAGAAGGCTGGATTCTGATGATGAACCAAAACTTCAAGCTGATCAAGGCAGAAAGAATCTCCCACGGAGGAATCACAGAAACAGCTATTGACATCCGGCTTATCATCAAGGAGATGTGCCTTAACAACGCTACAATCCTCGCCCTTTGCCACAATCATCCAAGTAACAGTCCCTCACCGAGCAAGAACGACGACCTGCTCACAGCCCAAGTAGCCAAGGCATGTGAAATCATGCGTTTCTTCTTCATGGACCATGTTATCGTAACAGATGGGGCATTTTATTCTTACCACGACAAAGGAAAATTGTAAATTTACGCACATTTCATGCCTTAATAAGAATGAATTGTCAAAATAAAGATACAATTATTTTGTATTCTCTGCAAATTATGCTATCTTTGCAGTCAAGTAAAACTGCAAAGATAGCATTTTCTGTTTTTGCGCAACACAAACATAGTATGACACAAGAAGAAAAGACAAAGATAGAAGAGAAAATCGTAGATGTACTCAAGACCGTTTACGACCCTGAAATTCCAGTAAACATCTGGGACCTCGGCATGATTTACAAGATTGACGTGAAGGACGATGGCAACGTAGATCTCGACATGACCTTTACTGCCCCATCCTGCCCTGCCGCCGACTTCATCCTAGAGGATGTCCGCACCAAGGTGGATAGCGTGGAAGGCGTGAAATCAGCTAACGTCAACCTCGTGTTCGAACCTGCTTGGGATCAAAGTATGATGAGCGAAGAAGCTCGCGTTGAACTCGGTTTCGAATAAAGACAAGAGAATTCCTTCACTCTTCGCTCTTAACTCTTCACTTAAAACGTTCCGCTTATGAAAAACGTATATTTTCTTTCCGATGCCCACTTGGGGTCACTAGCCATTCCCCATGCTCGAATGCAGGAGCGCCGCTTGGTTCGTTTCCTCGACAGCATCAAAAACAAGGCAGCCGCCATCTACCTACTAGGCGACATGTTCGACTTTTGGAATGAATATAAATATGTCGTACCAAAGGGCTACACCCGATTCTTGGGCAAGCTTTCCGAACTAACTGATATGGGCGTGGAAGTGCATTTCTTCACCGGGAACCATGACCTTTGGACTTACGGATATTTAGAAGAAGAGTGTGGTGTCTTCGTGCATCACAAGCCTCAAACCGTAGAGATATACGACAAGGTGTTCTTCCTGGCTCATGGCGACGGACTAGGAGACCCTGACAAGAAGTTCAAGCTCTTGAAGGCGATGTTCCACGACCGCACCTGCCAGCGTCTCTTGAATGCCATCCATCCTCGCTGGGGAATGGCATTGGGATTGAACTGGGCGAAGCATAGCCGCTTGAAACGTGCCGACGGAAAGGAAGAGCCATACATGGGCGAAAAGAAAGAGTTCTTAGTGCGATTCGCCAAGCAATATATGCAGAGCCACAAGGACATCGACTACTTCATGTTCGGTCATCGCCATATCGAGCTAGATCTCATGCTGAGCAAAAAGACTCGCATGATGATTCTCGGCGACTGGATATGGCAGTTCACCTACGCCGTGTTCGATGGCGAGCACATGTTCATGGAAGAATATGTGGAAGGAGAAAGCCAACCATAGTGAGCGATAATGATAAAGGGCAGCCGTTTGGCTGCCCTTTATCATTATCGCTGAATTCTTCCTCCAGTGGCTGTCATATTATTGATGATTTCTTCTTCTGATACAAGATTTTGGTCACCAGGTATCGTATTCTTGATGGCACTTGCCGATAGAGAGAAGTCCAAGCAATACTGATTCTCATCGCCCCACTTCTGATGGGCATGTATATAAGCGGCTACAAAGGCATCGCCTACCCCCATAGGGTCGATAATCGGCTGAATATCGTAGATTCTAGAGGTATAGAGCTTATCTTCCTTGGCATCATAGAGCAAGCCACCCAACGTGTGATGACTGCTGGCTATCTGGTTGCGCACTGCCATCACCATCTTCTTACACTTCGGGAAGAGCTTGTGCATCTTGCGGAAGTAAGCCAAGTAAGCATCCTTGTCTATCACATAGTTTTCATCCAATGCCTCGAAAGGAATATGAGGCACGCCACTTGCCACCTCCCACTCGTTCTGGTCACCAAAGATGATGTCGCTATACTGCATCATCTGGAAGAGCACGTCGTGTGGTTCCAAACCATATCCCCAAAGATTCTTGCGATAATTGATGTCGCAGGCGATGGTCAAACCATCCCTAACAGCCAACTGAATGGCATCCATGGTAGATTCCATCGCATCACGGCTGATGGCACAAGTGATACCCGAACAATGGAACACGGCAGCATCAGCCAGCACTTTCTCCCATTTCACCATGCCACGTTTCAAGGTATAGAACGAAGAGTTCTTGCGGTCGTAGATGACACGGGAATTGCGCATCGCCACGGCTTCCTCGAAATAATAGGTTCCGAGACGGTCGCCGCCACGCACCACATGAGAAACATTCAGACCATACTCCCTAAGATGCATCAGCGCCGCCTGTCCCATCTCGCCGTAAGGCACACGGGTAACATACTCCACATTGTCGCCCAAATAAGCCAAGGAGATAGCAGCATTCGCCTCACTTCCCCCATAGTTGCCCTCCATCTGGCGACCTTGGAATAAACGTTGATAACCTGGCTTAGAAATTCTAAGCAATATTTCTCCGAAAGTTACAATCTTTGTTCTCATGTTGATACTGTTTTTAAAAAGGAGTTAAGGAGTTATGGAGTTAAAGGAGTTAAGACAAATGCTATATGGTCACTCAACCATCATTCATCCTATAAAGACTATTGTCTTAACTCCTTTACTCCTTTAACTCCTTAACTCCCTGTATATATTAGGATTACTTCTTAGTAACCAAGTCCATTGTATCGCGAGCGATAACAATTTCCTCGTCTGTAGGAACTACCACTACCTTTACCTTGCTGTCATCGGTAGAGATAATAGCCTCCTCGCCATGAATCTTATCGTTCACTTCCTTGTTGATCTTGATGCCAAGATATTCCAAGTTCTTGCAAGCCTCTTCACGGAGGTCGGTCTGGTTCTCACCAACACCAGCAGTGAATACGATGGCATCCACGCCACCCATGGCTGCTGTATAAGCACCGATGTATTTCTTGATACGATACTCGTACATACGGAGAGCCAAGAGAGCCTTCTCATTGCCCTCGTTGGCAGCCTTCTCTACATCACGCATATCTGAAGAGATGCCTGTGATACCGAGCACACCGCTCTTCTTGTTCAAGAAGTCAGCCATCTCCTGTGGCTTCATGTTCAACTTCTCCATCAAGTATGTCACAGCAGAAGCGTCAATGTCACCGCAACGAGAGCCCATCATCAAACCTGCCAATGGAGTCAAGCCCATAGAGGTATCGAGCACCTTGCCATTCAATACGGCAGCTACAGAACCACCGTTACCAATGTGGCAAGTGATGATTTTAGAATTATTGTAGTCCAAACCAAGAATCTCGCACACACGCTTAGAAACGTAGCGATGAGAGGTTCCGTGGAAACCATAACGACGTACGTGATACTTCTCGTACAACTCGTAAGGGATTGCATAGAGGTAAGCGTAGTCTGGCATAGTGCTGTGGAATGCGTTGTCGAATACGCAAACCTGCGGAGTGCCTGGCATCAAAGAGTCAACGGCACGAATACCCTTCAAGTGACCAGCGTTGTGAACAGGAGCGAGGTCGCAAAGTTCCTCGATACCATCCTCTACGCTCTTGTCAACGATAACGCTCTCCTTGAACTTATCGCCACCCTGTACGACACGGTGTCCTACAGCGTCGATTTCTTTCAAATCCTTGATAGCGCCAATCTCTGGGTCGAGCAAGCACTTGAACACGAAGTTCACACCTTCCTTATGGTCAGGCATATCGTGCATAATCTGCTTCTTCTCGCCGTTAGGCAACTTTACCTTAATGAATGCGTTATCAAGACCGATACGCTCTACACCACCCTGAGCCAATACAGACTCATCGTCCATGTTATATAATTTGTACTTGATAGATGAACTACCACAGTTCAGAACCAATACTTTCATTGTAATGTCTATTTTTTAATGTTTAATGTTTACTTAAAGAACGAAAGCAAATGAATTTTTCACTCTTCGTTCTTCACTTACTCAGCCTTCTTTGCATCCTGTGCCTGGCAAGCTGTGATAGCTACCATGTAGTAGATGTCGTCAACAGAGCAACCACGAGAGAGGTCGTTCACTGGGCGAGCGATACCCTGGAGGATAGGACCGATGGCGATAGCACCACCCAAGCGCTGAACGAGTTTGTAGCCGATGTTACCTACCTCAAGGTTAGGCACTACCAATACGTTAGCCTTACCTGCCACGTCAGAACCTGGAGCCTTCTTGGCAGCAACCTCAGGAACGAGGGCTGCATCAGCCTGAAGCTCACCATCGAGATGAAGCTCTGGGAACTTCTCCTTAGCGATAGCTACAGCATCCTTTACCTTGTCGATGATATAGACGCTCTTGCCAGTCTCCTTGTTGATGGCATCCTTGGCACTACCCTTGGTAGAGAAGCTCAACATAGCCACTGTTGGGTCTGCGATACCTGCTACAGAATGAGCAGTCTGAGCTGTAGTATAAGCAATCTGAGCCAACTGGTCGGCAGTAGGGTTAGGAGTTACAGCAACATCACCCATTACCACAACGCCATCCTGCCCATACTGCTTTTGGTCTGTGATGAGCAACATAGCACCACTTACGCAAGTGATACCTGGAGTACACTTGATAATCTGAAGAGCTGGACGAAGTGTATCGCCTGTTGTGCTCAATGCGCCAGAAATCTGACCATCGGCACCTTCAGTCTTGATAATCATGCAACCGAGGTAAAGGTTGTTCTTGGTTACGAGTTCACGAGCCTGCTCTACAGTCATGCCCTTCTTCTTGCGAAGTTCGGCGAGCTTCTCAGCATACTCCTCAGTTTTAGGGTTGTTTTGCGGATCAACGATAGTAGCCTTGTCGATGTTGTTAAGACCCCACTGTGCAGCGAGATTCTTAATGTTGGCAGGGTTACCGATGAGGATGATGTCTGCGAGATCATCAGCCAAAACTTTATCGGCTGCTTTCAAAGTACGCTCCTCTTCTGCTTCAGGGAGCACGATGCGCTGCTTGTCAGCTTTAGCGCGAGCTACGATTTGCTGTAATAAATCCATTTTACTTTAACTAATTTATTTAATTTTTGTTGTTGTCTTAAGTAGATTGCCAAAGTGAAAGGCGGTGTCTTAACGATCACGACCTTTTTGCCACATCGACTTTGCAAAAGTACACAAATTCTTTTAAATACACCTTATTAAAATGTGTAAAAAAAGCTAAAACAGAAGAGATTCTTTTCCGTAAAGGTTTACGAAAAGAAAGAGTGAAGAACGAAAGCACATGATTTCTTCACTCTTCGTTCCTCACTCTTCACTTAATTTATATCATTTCCTGCGTCAAGATACTCTCAAGTTCCTCTGCGGAAAGCCTAAGTTTGAACTCGCCCTTGATGGCGACACTGATTCGTCCTGTTTCTTCCGATACAATGACGGCGATGGCATCGCTACTCTGCGAGATACCCAAGGCGGCACGATGTCGAAGACCAAGTTCCTTAGGAATATCGAGGTTGTGGCTCACTGGCAAGATACAGCCCGCAGACATGATACGCTTATTGGAGATAACCATAGCACCATCATGTAGAGGTGAGTTTTTGAAGAAGATGTTCTCTATCAATCGTTGATTGATTTTTGCGTCTATCTCTTCTCCTGTGTCCATGATGTCTTTCAGCGGCACACCGCGCTCTATAACGATGAGCGCACCCACATATTTCTTCGCCATGCTCATACAAGCCATCACGATAGGCATGATAGTTTCCTTGTCAGCCTCTCGTTGGCTTTCTTTGTTAGAGTGGAAGAAACGAACAAGTCGGCGCATTCCTTTCTGCGAACCTATCTCATAAAGAAAGCGACGAATATCTTCTTGGAAAATGACGATAAGGGCAATGACACCCACGCTGACCAACTTGTCGAGTATCGAACCTAACAAGCGCATCTCCAACACCTGGCTCACAAAAAGCCAGATGAGTACGAAAAGCATGATGCCCACGAAGATGTTCAGTGAGCGAGATTCCTTCATCAAGCGATAGACATAAAATAGCAACGAGGCTACCAAAAGAATATCTAAGGCATCTTTTATTCCAAATTCAATCATTTGTTTAGGAATTTATTGAAGTTAAGAGAAGTTAGAGGGAAGTTAAGGGACATTAGCTTTCATGCTTAACACTCATCCCTCATAGCCGCCACAATTTTTACCGCCTCGGCTGCTTCCTTCACATCGTGTACTCGGAGAATGCTGGTGTCCTTCATCAGGGCGATGGTATCGAGTACGGTCGTTCCATTGAGCGAAGTAGTGGCATCGCCGCCTAGCAACTTGTATATCATACTCTTGCGAGAGATGCCCACGAGTACAGGCAGTTCCAGTACGTTGAGTTTCTCCAGTTCATTATATATCTGATAGTTCTGGATGAGATTCTTGCCGAAGCCGAAGCCAGGGTCGAGGATGATGTCCTTCGCTCCGAGGTCACGCAACTGCTGCACTTCTTTGGCGAAGCCCATCATCATTGTTTTCAGTGTTGGCTGCACCGACATCAAGATATAAGGAACCTTCAGTTCGCCCACCAATCGGAACATCTCAGGATAATCCTCCTGTCTTTGTTCCAAAGGCACATTGGCTATGCCCGTGATTCCACCTTCCGACACATCATTGATGATGTCAGCCCCCCACTCCTCGATACACTTACGTGCCAAGATTGGGCGATAAGTATCCACGGATATGGCTGCGTCGGGTTGCTCACGGCGAACGATGTCGAGGGCAAACTTCAAGCGTCTTCCCTCCTCTTCCTCCGACACCTCATCGGCACCAGGACGAGTGGAGAAAGCACCTACATCAATGATGCTGCCACCTTCTTCTATGATTTGGTTAGCCCTGTCGGCTATCTCCTTTTCAGTCTGTTTTCTACTGCCAGAGTAGAAACTATCGGGCGTTACGTTCAGGATTCCCATCACCTGAGGGGTGCTCAAATCCATCAAGCGCCCCTTAATATTGATTGTATATTCCATCGGGTTATAACTCCTTTAACCATTTCTTTCCAGGTTTGGTATATGTCCAAGCCAAGAAAGAGCCTGCTATGATTGTTCCTAATCCAAAGAAAAACAATAATCCATTATAAACTTCCATAATCTAATATTTTAAGATTCGATTGGCTATACTTGCAAACAATATTGTCATTATCGTACCAAACAATATAACCAAATAATTTTTCGTTCCAAACTCACCTTGTAGAATCGGCGCAATACCACCGACCCCAGTTCCCGTAAACGTCAACTGGGATAAATTATAGAAATAGCCTGCCAGCTTTTCCTTCCTCACTTTCGTTTTATCTTTTTCGTCTCTGATGCCCATTCCAACCTCATCTGATAAATGATTCTTTGAATATTTTTGCGAAGAAAATGCAAACGAGCGCAATGAAAACTGTTTTCAAAATTGCCGAGTGCAGCTTTTCTTATGCAAATTTAGAAATAATAATTGAGAATATCACTATTTTTTCAGAAAAATGTTTGCCATGTCCTCAATTTAGATTACTTTTGCATCCGAAAAAACAAAAACAATAGTTATAGACGATATGGAAATTTCAGAACTCTATCAGATTTACCAAGCGCACCCGGTGATTACCACCGATAGCCGCGACTGTCCTGAGGACAGCATCTTCCTGGCTTTGAAGGGTGCATCGTTTGATGGCAACAAGTTTGCCGACATGGCTTTGGAGAAAGGCTGTGCCTACGTGATTGTGGATGAAAAGGAGTATGCCAAGGAGGGCGACGAGCGATACATCCTCGTAGATGATTGCCTCACAACCTTCAAGGAACTGGCTCGTGAGCATCGCCGCCATTTCGACATCCCTGTGGTGGGAATCACCGGAACCAACGGCAAGACCACAACCAAGGAGTTGGTTTCCGCCGTGCTCGGCGAGAAGTACAACGTGATGTTCACACAGGGCAACTTCAACAACGATGTAGGCGTACCTAAGACGCTCTTCCGTCTTGCCCCAGAGCACGAGATAGCAGTCGTAGAGATGGGAGCTTCCCATCCTGGCGACATCAAGAAGCTCGTGGAGTACGTGGAACCGACCTGCGGAATGATTACCAACGTAGGCCGTGCCCACCTGCAAGGCTTCGGTAGTTTCGAGGGAGTGAAGAAGACCAAGGGCGAACTCTATGATTTCCTCTCTGCCCACGATGCCCTCGTATTCATCAATGCCGACAACGAGCACTTGATGCTGATGGCAGAAGAGCGCAATATCAACCGCATCATCACCTACGGCAAGGACGAGAACTGCGATGTTTGGGGCGAGGTTATCTCTTGCGCTCCGTTCCTCAAGTTCCGTTGGCGCAAGGAAGGCATGGAATGGCATGAGGTACAGACTCATCTCATCGGCTCTTACAACATCGACAATATGCTTGCAGCCATCACCATCGGTCTCCACTTCGACGTGAAGCCTCAGCAAATAGATCATGCACTAGAAAACTACATTCCAAGCAACAATCGTTCGCAGCTAGAAGAAACATCCCACAACAAACTCGTAGTGGATGCCTACAACGCCAATCCTTCGAGCATGGCTGCCGCCATCGAGAACTTCCGCCTAATGGACGTGCCTAACAAGATGGCGATTCTCGGACAGATGGGCGAGCTCGGCGAGGTAAGCCACGAAGAGCACCAGAAAGTCATCGACCAATTGCAAGCTGCAGGTTTGGAGAATGTTTGGTTGGTAGGCGATGAGTTCAAGGACATTACTTGCCAGTATCGCAAGTTCCACGATGTGGAGGAAGTGAAGGAAGCCATCAAGCAGAACCAGCCTCACGACCATTACATCCTCATCAAGGGCAGTAACAGTGTGAAACTCTTCCAACTGCCTGAGTTATTATAACAAAGAATCATCCCAACGGAAAAATAAAAATAGCTAGATTAGCATAAACAAAGGCGGTGTACCGATTCTACTCGGAACACCGCCTTTTTTATTCTTTCATCCTTTAGAATTTTCTTACACCTCATCCATTCTCCATAATTTCCAACCATCGAATTGCATGATAATCTTATGCAACTGAGTGCCTTGACGCAAAGCCTCTACCCTTGGAGCCTCTGCATAACGATTGATTTGCTCTACAGCCTGCTCCCATTGCTCCGATATCTTTGCCTCATGCACCTTCTTGATCATTCCTTTCTCCTTCTTCGGAATCAACTTGAGTTCCAAGATATAACTATGCTTAGTCGGATAATGAGTCAAGTCGGGCAAGAGGAAGAAATCGCAATAACCATGGTTGAGTTCCAACTCTGGGGCGGTATAATAATAAGGATCCAGACTTAGGTAAGCCATGAAGAACCCTTGCAAATTGCGCTCCGCCTCGATGCCATCACGCACGGAAGAGACCTTCTCATAAGCGTCCGCCATGTGCTCCAATGCCTCACGCCACTTTCCGTCGAATGCCATGTAGGTGAACATCGTGATAAGGTCGCTTGTGTTGATATGTCTCACGTCTTGATACTCATCTCGCAAGAAGCCGTAATACTGCTGGCGCACATTATTGTTTGGAATGCCCAAGATGAGTTGACTGCCCAAGATACCCTTGATGGTCAACATGCCATAATAGAACAGCAAGCTTGGGAATACCTCTGGGTCGGTCACGTCATGGGCTGGGAAAGTCGTGAAGAGCTGGGATACAATCTCTCCTTTCTCGGCGATGGTACGGATTACGCCCTTGCGATTACCATCCATCTTGTCAAGTTGGAGGAGCTTTTTCATCTTGTTGTAGTCGGTCTTGGTATTTGGGTCTATCATTTCCTCAGGTGCCTCTCCCCTACTCATGTAATTACGCAAGAAGTAAATCACCATATCGCAGTTGAACACCTTGCTCTGCGTATAGAAAGCATCTTTAGAGAAACAATAGTTGTCGTACCAAGGCTTCATCTCATTGACGACAGCCTCCACATCGCAATCTGGGCGTACCTCGCCCGTACTCTTATAATAATTGAAAATATCATGTACATCCTCTGTGGAGAAGCCCAACATCTGATTGAACTCCGGCTTGGTGGAGATATGCCAACCGATATTGAAACCACTCGTCACATCATCGAGTGTCACGGGGCTGACACCTGTGATAAAGATACGCTCAAACGAGCCTTTGAACTTCTTGAAGATGTCACGATAGAAGCCCTCGGCATGGGTCATCGCCCAATACACCTTCTCGCCCTGCTCATTGAGCACGGTGTTGGTAAAGTTGTCATATTCGTCGATGATGAGATAAAGTGGATATTCCTTATATTTCGCCTCGTTCTGTATCAATGCTAGTTTTCCACCAGCATCCTGAGCGGCATAAACTTTCTGTATAAGCTCATCGGAATAGTATTCCGCATAGTTGCGCACGAAGCCATCAAGTTGCACTCCCATGTAGAAATTAAACTTTTCCTCCAAGTTGTCGATATTGCCTCCCACTTGCGAGAAGTCGAGGTGCATCACCTGATATCTTCCCTGCAAAGGTGTAGGATGCTTGCCTATCCAAAGATCACCAAACCACTGCTGGAACTTATTGTTGGTACGACAATCATAGTAGGCATGAAGCATACCCAAGAAGATGCTTTTGCCAAAACGACGAGGGCGGATGAAGATGAGGTAGCGAGCCTGTTTCTCCAACTCTGGGATATACATGGTCTTGTCCACGTAATATAAGTTTTGTTCCACCATCGTCTGAAAGTCAGACACTCCGTAGGGAACCTCCTTTACATTCTGTATCATAGCTTTTTCGTTTGAATTCAAATCTGCCTACAAAGATAAAGGAAATTATTGAAATTGCCAAATATTTCTTTTATAAAAAAGAATCTTGGAATAAATGTAGGTATGTACCCATAAACAACGGCGGTGTTCTGATTTTACTCGGAACACCGCCTTGTTCTTATATTTCATCCTTTAGGAATGTGCGTTCACATTCCTAAATGTCATTCACTACAGAGTCACTACTTCACGCTAATCTTCAAGGTTTTGCCCTTCACCTTCACGATATAGATACCAGCAGACTGGAGATTAACCTCGTGCTCCGTACCTTCATATACTGTATAGCCGATGGCGTTCACGACTTTGATTCGCTCATTGTCAGCAAGACCAACAACCTGCAAGCTACGATTCTTGACAAGCAACTTCACATCACCCATGGAGATATTACCAATACCAGTGGCAGGAACGACAGTCACTACACAATTGATGGTCAAGTTTGATCCATCTGTTGTCTTGGCAGAGATAATAGTCTTACCTTCACCAACACCTGTCACTACACCATTCTCATCCACGGTCGCAACCGAAGTTTTAGCCGAAGTCCAATTCAATTGCTTATTGGTAGCATTCTCAGGATAGTATCTCACCAAAAGCTGGACAGGCTTGCCTTGCTCGATGGTAACAGCCGAAGACTCAAATTCCAACTGCGTGATGATGACAGCAGGACCTTGCTTCTTCTCGACCTTCACTTGACAAATAGCCTTAACTCCACTACCATCTGTTGCCTCTGCCGTAATATCTGAAGAACCTTCCGCTATCGCCAAAACAAATCCTTCGTCAGTAACCATAGCAACATCTTCGTTGCTACTATACCACTTGATTTTTCGGTTGGCGGCATCCGTTGGATAAGCTGTAGCTGTCAACTGTATGGTATCATCAACCTTCAAAGTTGCAGAAGTCTGGCTAATAGTAATGCTTGACACCTTGACTGGTTCTACCTGAGGTTCATCACATCCATCTACTTTTGCAAATCTACCCCACCAAGAATCAGCCTTATAAGCACTCTCCTTACCATAGAGGACATGAAGGGTTGTACTCTTAAACACATCGTCCATGTCGGCAGGATCGTGTGTACCAATAAACACTGGCACATCCTCGGCATAGCAATAGACATCCTTCAAAGCAGAACAGCCATAGATGATGTTGTCATTGATACGGTCTATCGTCTTTGGCATCGAAAGGCTCTTGATATGCGAGCATCCATTGAAAGCATTATTGTTTACATATCTTGTTCCTTCTGGCAACACGACATCAATAATCTCCACACCATTCATATATATATTATGTGAGGTGTTGGCAGGGTTTGCCTTGGCATTCTGGAAGTTGGTATGTGCCCAACTATTCAGATGGGAGATGTTGACCTTGCTCAAGACAGGACAAAGATTGAAGGCATTGTCGCCTATCGTCATTGTGTTGATTTCCGTTCTGAACGTCACTGTTTCCAAAGAAGAGTTATTCTCAAATGCAGCAGAGCCTATACCTTCCATTCTTTCAGGAATCGTTATCTCCTGCAAGTGTTCATTGTTGATAAACGAACCTGCTTGTACAGACACGAGCGACTCAGGCAAAGTGATATGACTGAATCCACACTCTCCAAACGCATACTCATAAATGATGCTCAAAGTAGAAGACAACGACACGTCGGTCAGTCCAGAGCAATAGCGGAAAGAGTAGTTTCCTACACTCAACACAGAGTTTGGCATCATCAAGTTGTTAAGAGAGGCACACTTATAGAAAGCATAATCACCAATCGTTGTCAGCGTGCTCTTGCCTACCCACTTGATTTGTTCCAACTTGGAACATCCATAGAAAGCCGAGGCATCAATAGACTTCATTTTATTGGTAGTACCCTCAAAGGTGAAGAATCGCAACCCTGTACATTCCTTGAAGGCACTGTTGCCAATATTGATAAGTTGACTATCTTCCTCCACGTTGACCATCTGCAACTTTTCCGCCTTGGTTGACGCAAATTGTTCGATGGCCTTTACAGAAGTTGGGATGAACACGCTCTGCAAGTCGTTCTGGCAAGCAAAAGAATAGCTTCCCACATTAGTCACATCGTAAGTAACGCCATTATAGGTAACGGAACGTGGAATATTGATTGTACCAGAATAATACTGTGCGACCTTACTTGCATCCAACCCATTTCCTTTGGCACCATAAATGCCAGTCACCGTTGCTGTGCCGTCATCATGCAAGAGATAATAAAGCCCGCCAATATACACAACATTCTCGTCATAGACTATCACTCGACACTCCGAGTATATGCCACTTGCATATACAAGGGAGCATCTGAGCGTATCTATTCCTGGCTTATTGCCCGTGACATTGCCATCCTTGTCAACACTCGCCACCCCATTGCCCGATGTACTCCACACGACATCCTTGTGCTCGATATTTTCTGGCTCAATAGCGACAGCTTGCTCCGTATAGGTATCTGTTTTACGAAGTTTGATAGTCATGGTGGAAAGTTTGATAGTTGCATCAGTTACAGTCACCTTACAAGACGCAGATACAGAACCATCTGTAGTTGTAGCAGTGATCTTTGTCGTGCCAACTTTCAGTCCCTTCACGTCTCCATCTTGGTTCACAGTAGCGATACTCTTATCTTCACTAGCCCATGACAACTTCTTGTCATCTGCCAACACAGGTGATATTTTTGCCTCAATCGTGGTTGTTGTCGTTCTGAGGACTTTCATTTCTTTCGGCATCTCAATGTTACTCACTTTCAGAGGAGTCACATGAATTGTCGTAGAAGCAGAAACTCCAGAACCATCCGTTGCAGTAGCAGTGATTATAGCATCACCAACTTTATGGGCCGTGATAAGACCTGTACTTTCATCTACACTTGCTATATCTACTTGATTACTATTCCATATCAAGTTCTGATTGTCGGCAGCTGTAGGAGACACCATATATTCCAACTTTCGACTTTCAGTCTTCATAATTGAGCTCTCTTTTGGCAAAGATATAGAACTGACAGGAAGAGATTTTATTTCCACATCAAAGGTCTTTGAGAATTTCGAACCATCCATTGCCGTGGCCTGCACCTTAGCGGTTCCCATTTTCAAGCCAGTGATTATTCCTTCCTCTGTTATTGTGGCAATTGCTGGAGTCAAGCACGTCCATAACAGTCTCTTATTGTCTGCCTCTACAGGTAAAACGTTCGCCTCCAACTTAGTAGGAATAGTCTTGACTACACCTGTGGTGATTGGTTCAATGCCATTTACAAGCAATGGAGTGACCTCCACTTCACAAGTAGCAGTGATACCCGAACCATCCCGAGCCATTGCCGTAATAGTAGCCTTACCCACCTTATGCGCAGTAACAATAGCCTCCAACGGATAATTGCCATTCTGTACGACTGTAGCCACACTATTATCGTCGCTTGACCACCATACAGAATAGTATTCCGCCTCCAAAGGTTTGATATTAAGCGACAGTTTGCACGTCTCCGTTTTAACGACTGAAGCATTTGGCTGTCCAAAGTCCATAGAGACTAATGCCCCCCTTTCTATTATTTCTTTCGCATCTTTCCATGGAGATTTCTCCTTATAGCTATTTGATGCATCCTTGGGAACATATAAGGTAATGTTACTCATTTCCAAAGAACTAGAACTAGTTGTAGGAGGAGTTTTTGAACTAAGAAGAAGCTTTTTTAAATATCTGTTATCAAAACATCTATCTTCCAAATAAATGACGCTTGTCCCCATAAAATCAGTGTCGCTATTCGTCAAAGCGATACTTGTCAAGCTACTGCAACCATAGAAACAATTTGCTCTCAATTTAGTGACGCTACTTGGCAACGTGACACTCGTCAAACTACTGCAACCCACGAAACAAGATTCTCCCAATTCTTTGACGCTATTGGGCAAAGTGATGCTTTCCAAGCTACTGCAATAAGCGAAACACCTGATTCCTATTTCTTTGATGCCATTAGGCAAAGTGACATTTTTCAAGCTACTACAGTCACTGAAGCAAGCGATTTCCAACGAAGTAACACTATTGGGCAAAGTAATATTTGACAAATTACTACAGCCTGAGAAACAACTGGCATTCACACAAGTGATGCCATTAGGCAAAGTGATGCTTGGCAAGCTACTGCAATTGTAGAAACAAGCATTTCCTATCGAAGTGATGCTATTGGGCAAAACAATATTTATTAAATCAGAGCAGTTATAGAAACAAGCACCTCCCAATGAAGTGACGTTTTTGGGCAGCTTTACATGTTTCAATCGAATGCAGTCTCTGAAACAAGATCCTTCCAACGAAGTAATGCCATCGGACAAATAAATCACCGTCAACCCACTACATCCCTGGAAGCAACATGTTCCCAATGAAGTGACGCTGTTTGGCAAACTGATACTCATTAAACCACTACAACCATCGAAACAATATGCTCCCAACGAAATGATGCCATCGGGCAAAGATACACCAGTCAACCCACTGCAATCTTTGAAACACCTACTGGCAAGAGACGTAACTTGATATTCTTTACCTTTATAACTTACTGTTTGTGGAATGGCAACGTTGCCCTGATAATTATTTGCGCAAACTTGTGCCGTCATATTTTTATTATCCAAACGATATTTTATGCCATTTTGCACAATGTCTTCACCACTACCATAAGAAGAATACACGTCAAACGTGCTGTTCGTGTCATTGTCGTAATCCGAAGAAGACGAATACCAATTATATTGATAATTATAACTATATAGATTGTTCAACCCCCTGTCAGTTTTTTGATTCCAAAAACAGATGCCTCCATTCTCGCTATCCCATGTCAGCTTCACTTTAACCGCAGCATTAGCAGCCAACACACAACCTAAAGAATGAGAATTAGACTCATCTTGGTAAGCCCAATAATATCCCAATTCATTCTTTAGATAGTAATAGCCGCCACCGGCATCTATCAGAGTCCACTCATCTCCATCACCTGCTTTAGCATAAGATGTCAAATACTCTTTGGATCTACTACATGCCAACGCCAACGATGACTCGTTATAATGACCATAAGGATAAATCTTTATAACGCTTCCTGCTTTCAATTCATCAAGGTTTGTTACTTTTCCTTGCGAATATGCTACTGCACTGCTAACTACAAACAGCTGCAAGCATAACAACCATCGATAAAAATGTAAATGTCGTTTCATTTTTTATACAATTCTTTACTTTGAGATAATTTTCTTATATTCAAGATACTCACCATATCGCTTATAATATTTAGAGACAAGTTCTTGCTTGTCATCTGTATATAACCCATAACAAATTACAAAAATGACAAAGAATGCCAAGATTTCTAAAAAGCCTGTACAATACTGAAATTGACATTGCTCTTTTTCTAACAAGCTACACACTACCTTTATAACCATACTAACAACAACCAAGCATTGAAATCCACAAAGTATATCTATGAATTTACCATAAAGACCAATAGGTAGGCCTTTACCATCATCTTTGAAAGGATGATAGTTAGACGGATATATTCGAGGGGTTAAGTCTATAGGACTTTCTCCATAATATTTCGAACGTATAGCATAAACTACAAATTGCTCTAATCTTTGTGAGATACCTTGATAGGCACATATATACTTCATGATAAACAAAACTATGGTTGCAGCTATTCCTGCAAAGATCAAAGCATCCAAAGCATATTTACCATCCTTACACAAATCTTTCAAACCTATTGTAAAATCCAGATTAGAATGCAAGAATATATACCCATAGCCATATAACACCGCCAATAATGTACAGAATAGAGTTACTGTCGCACTAAATCCATTGTTATAGTTAGAGGCAAACTGTTCATGCAGCTGCATCTCCATCTCTTTGACAGCCTCCATGTCATTATGCTCTTTTATCTCTTCGTCACTCATACACCTAATTCTGACTTGTCATTTGATTATATCCTTCGAACAAAAATTGCCATATTTTTCATAATCATCCGCTATCCTCCAAATTTACTTGACACAAATTTAAAGAATAAAAGATGACTATATACCAACTCAGTTGAGCCACAGGTTCTCTGCACCTCAACTGACATTTTCCCAATAAGATAATCGGTAATATGAAGAAATAAGCAAAATTACTTATGAACGAGCAGAGCAAGCTTGCCCCCCCGAATTCCAAAACTTGCAACAAAGCGGCGGTCACTTTGTTCTCCTTTTGGCTGTAAAGTCCAAAGATGGATAAGTCCTCGATGTTCATAGTTAGTATCATTTACTTATTGGCCGACAAAAATACTAAAAAATATTGAAAGTCGATTGGTTCAAATTGGTTTATTTTTCTCCACCCCGCATTTTTTCGCTTTTTAGGACAAAAGGACATAAAAAGGCGAGGAGCGTACTTAAAAGTATATGGAAGCGGCATATAAAGGAACATTTGTCATCCAGCTCTGCTCCCTATAGTCAGACATAGAGAATCGGATGCCATGGAGACCAGAATGCTGTTCAACGAATGTCGATAACGATTTAGAACGTAGGTTCTCCTCTGCCTTAGCCTCTATCGGTACGATATCACAATCGTGCTGAATCAAGAAGTCAATCTCCAACTTAGCATCATTACTATAATAGAAAACAGATGTATCGTTGGTTGCTATCAACTGGCTCATCACATAGTTTTCCGTGAAAGCTCCCTTCGATTCTTCCATGCCATTCTCAGCAACCAACAGTTTATCTGCTGGTGTTTCACTCATAGCTCCTAACAGACCACAATCAAGCAGAAACAGCTTAAAACTGCTGATGTCAACATAGAACTTCAATGGCATCTTGGGCTCGTTCACTCTTTCTGCCTTATACACCAACCCTGCATCCAACAGCCATTGTATGGCTGTCTCGAAATCTTTAGATCTAGCTCCAGGCTTAGCCACACCATAGATAAATTTCTTGTTTTCTTTTACCAATTGCGATGGCATGGACTGCCATACCATATTGATACGATTAGCTTCTCGTGTAGGAACATGTTTGGAAATATCTTTCTGATAGGTAAAAAGGATGTTCTTTTGTATTTTTCTTACCTCAATAGCATCGTTAGTCTCCACAAATGCCTTGACGGCTTCTGGCATACCTCCTACGAAATAATATTCTCTGAGCATCTTGATATACTCCGAGCGAAGCAACTTAATGGTATTCCAATCCTTGCTCTTTAGAATATCTACCATTTGCTGTTTTCCCTTGGCAAGCAAAAACTCATCATAAGTCATTGGGTAGATATTGAGAACATCTACTTTTCCGACAGGAAAGGATTCCCCTTGGTGCATAGCTATTCCTAAGAGAGAGCCAGCCACAGCTACATGATATTCTGGAGCTTTCTCACAGAAATATTTGAGGGCAGCCAAGCCTCTTCTCAACTCCTGAATTTCATCAAGAATAATGAGGGTCTTACCTGGAGTAATAGTTTGCTGAGTGATGGCACCTATGGCAAGGATGATACGTTGCATATCATAGTCTTGCAAAAACAAATCTTTCGCCATACTGTTATCATCACAGTTTATATAAGCAACGTTTTCAAATTCTTGCCTGCCAAATTCCGTAAGCATAAAAGTCTTGCCTACTTGGCGTGCGCCAGCTAACACAAGAGGCTTACGATGCTCCTTGTTTTTCCACTCTTTTAGTTGGTTTATGATGTTTCTATACATAAGTTACTGATATTAAGTGTTTTCAACTGCAAAGTTACAATTTTTCTACCGAACTTCCAAGGAAAATTACATTTTTCCTACCGAACTTTTTATCAAAAGCAACACTTTTCCTACCAAATGACTGAAAATGCCATAGGGTTTCTGTTTCTTATAAGTAACATAAACAGCTAAAATATCAATTTTGTCACTTATAAGAAACAGAACCATACAACTTCATTGGACAATGAAGCCTATTTCATCTGCTATAGAAGTAGTACTTCATGTAACAAAGAAGTAGTACTTCATGGGCTATCGAAGTAGTACTTCATTCAAGGTTGAAGTACTACTGCGTTTTTTATTCCAATATTACTTCTTGCACATACCCAAGAAATACTTGTGTATCTCCAAGCTGTCATTCAACTCAGGATGGAAGGCGGTGACGAGTTGGTTGCCCTGTCGAGCAGCTACAATCTTGCCATCTACCTCAGCCAACACCTCGGCATCACCCCATACCTCTTTAATATAAGGAGCACGGATGAAGGTCATAGGGATGTTGCCCTCGATGCCTTTCATCGGAGCCTCGACATAGAAGCTGCCGAGTTGGCGACCGTATGCATTTCTCAAAGCCGTGATATCCATCGAAGCGATGCGCTTGCTTGGCTCGCCCTCTATCTTCTTGGCAAGAAGTATCAAGCCGGCGCAAGTGCCATAGACTGGCAGACCTTCCGCTATCGTCTTCTTCACAGGCTCCATCAAACCGAGTTCGTTCAAGAGCTTCGCCTGGGTGGTACTCTCACCACCAGGGATGATGAGACCATCCTTCGGTTGGTCCCAATCCTTCAACTGGCGAATCTCGAAACTATCCACGCCCAACTGAGCCAACTTCTGTCTGTGCTCAGCAAAGGCACCTTGTAATGCTAAAACTGCTATTTTCATTATTTACCTCTTTCTGCCATCAACAAGGCAATCTCCTGCTCGTTGATACCAACCATAGCCTCGCCAAGGTCCTCGCTCAACTCAGCCAACATCTTAGGGTCGTTGTAGTTGGTAACAGCCTTCACGATAGCCTGGGCACGCTTAGCTGGGTTGCCGCTCTTGAAGATACCAGAACCTACGAACACACCCTCGGCACCGAGCTGCATCATGAGGGCAGCGTCGGCTGGAGTAGCCACACCACCTGCAGCAAAGTTCACAACAGGCAACTTGCCGTTCTCGTGAACGTACTTCACCAAGTCGTAAGGAGCCTGCAACTGCTTAGCTGCCTCGTAGAGTTCATCCTCGCTCATAGAAACCAAGCGACGGATTTCGCTCTGCATCATACGCATGTGGGTAACAGCCTGAACCACGTCACCTGTACCAGGCTCACCCTTGGTACGAATCATAGTAGCACCCTCGGCGATACGGCGGAGAGCCTCGCCCAAGTTCTTGGCACCGCAAACGAAAGGAACGTCGAACTTCGTCTTGTCGATGTGATAAACATTATCTGCTGGAGAGAGCACCTCGCTCTCGTCGATATAGTCGATTTCGATAGCCTGAAGAATCTGAGCCTCAGCGAAGTGACCGATACGGCACTTAGCCATCACAGGGATAGAGACTGCCTCCTGAATACCCTTGATCATCTTAGGGTCGCTCATACGAGACACGCCACCTGCCGCACGAATATCAGCTGGAATACGCTCCAGAGCCATTACTGCACATGCACCTGCTGCCTCGGCAATCTTTGCCTGTTCTGGAGTTGTTACATCCATGATCACACCACCCTTGAGCATCTGAGCCAAGTTGCGGTTCAATTCTTGTCTATTTTCTGCCATAATTCTATTTATTTTATTGTTTATGGCTGCAAAGGAAACACTTTTTGCTGAAATAAGAGAAAAGTGTTCCAATTATTATAAACTTTGCGTCATTTTGTACAAAGCACGTTTCGCATATATATAAGGGATATTCCCAAATGTATAAAAAGTTTCGAACTGTATGGTTGAGACGGGCTGAAAGCCCATAAGCTCCAAGCCTAGGGCAACGCCCTGGGTTGTAACAGAGCGACATATTGCTGCAACTATTACCCAGGGCGTTGCCCTGGGCTTAGAGCTTCTGCCCTTTCAGGGCGTATCAACGATTTCAACCGTAGAGGTTGAAAAGTTTCATTACTTCTTCCGATATTCCGAAGGCGTTAACCCTTTCATTTTCTTGAAAAACTTCGTGAGATGGGCTTGCGACGAGAAGCCGAAAGTATTGGCGATTTCTTGCACCGTATGGGTCGTTGTGGAGAGTTCTCGCTCTATCTCCTTCACGATATATTCATCGATGATGGCCTTCGGGGTCTTGCCAGAGATGCGGCGAGTTACCTGGGCAAGGTAACGACCACTCACGTTGAGTTGGTCGGCATAGAAATGCACATCGCTATAGGTACGGCAGAAGTTATTCACTTGCGAGATAAACTGGTTATATAGTTCCGGACTTCTGCCTTGCAGGTTGCCCTCACGAGAGAGTTCCACATTGATGAAGTCCTGCGCCATTGCCAAGGCATCCTCCATCTTCTTGCCTTGGTTGAGATACACGGCAAGGGCGGAGGAAAAACGATTGATGAGACCATGCGAGTTGGCATTGTCGAGCAAGAATACATTCAATCCCTTGTTTTCCGCCATACGAAGCAGCCTCGTGTCCTGCAAGATGATGTCGTTCTCTTTCTTTCTCGCCACGACCACCGAACAGAGTGGCAAGAGGCGATACTTGATTTGGCTCACCACATCCTCCGTCATCAACGCATCGCCATTGCTCGACCAGATGGCCGGGGCATAGATGATATAGTCAGGGCGGTACTTGGTCAAGGTATCGATGACCACTTCCAGCGTCTCCACCTTTCTAATCATACCTACCTTCACGATATTGGGCTGAATATCGTTCATGATGGCCTCTATCTGTCCCGACACGATTTCCGCCGGGATGTCAAAGAACTCCTGGATACCCAAGGTGTTCTGCACAGTGATACTGGTTATCGCCGACACGGCATAGCCGCCCAACTCAGAAATCGTCTTGATGTCTGCCTGCACGCCCGATCCACCTGTACTATCAGAACCAGTTATGGTCAATATCGGATTTTTCATCAGTCTCTATTTTATCAATAACAGTCTTTATCTTACAAATGAATTCTTCACTCTTCGTTCTTCACTCTTCACTTAAATTCTTCACTTTCTCATGTATTCCGTCGGAGTCATCCCAAACACCTTGGAGAAGCACTTCGAGAAGTAGCTGCTATTGGAGAAGCCCACCGTGTACATCACCTCCGACACACTAAACTTGCCCTCGTTGAGCATCAACGCAGCCTTCTTCATCCTCATGTCACGGATATATTCCACAGGAGTCATGCCCGTCATCGCCTTCAACTTACGATACAACTGCTTGCCACCGATGCCTATCGTCTCCTGCAAGGTGGTGACATTGAAGTCGGAATCTATCATGTGCTGCTCGATTGCCTCAGTTATCTCCTTCAACAAGCGCTGGTCAGCCTCACTCAACACAGGAGAGACAGGACTTTCCTGTTTTTGGGATTCTTCTGTGTCCTTTGATTCGATAGTTCCATCATTGTTTTCTGTAGTAGCCATCTTGTCCTGACGAGCTAACGAGATGTTTCCTGTGCCCATCTCCAACGAATGATTGACCAAGTCCGTGATTTCATCAAACGAGCGATGAGCCACGGCAGCCTTCAGTCTCTTGGCCAAACTAGCAAAGAAGTTCATACGAGCCTCCACTTGTTCGAGAATCTCTGCCTTTTGGCGGCGTTCCTCCGCCAAGCGTTCTCTCGTAAGATAAAACTTCATGATGCCCCAAGCCAAGCCTATCGCCAGCAAGAGATACACCATCTTTGCCCAAGCAGAAAGATACCAAGGAGGCAAGATGCAGATGTCGAGCGCATAGACCTCATCACCGATGTTCCCCTCGCCATCCACGACATGCACCGTGAGATGGTAATCGCCATGTGGCAAACCATTATAGGTAATGTCGATATTTCCATCCGACTTATACTGCCAGTCGTGGTCGCTTCCCTCCAGGCGATAAGCATAAACACAGGAAGGATGGTTAGCAAACGGAAGGTCGGTCAACTGGAGCGTGAAGTTATTCTCATCACTTGCCAAGGTGAGCTGCCTCAGTTCACGTGGAGCCACCTTGAGCGATAGCGCATCTCCATCGCTATTCTGCATTTGCTTACCATTCACGATGATGCCTGCCAACATCAGAGATGCCTGACTGACAGGTGTTTTGGCGATAGCTTCATCTATTGCCACGAAACCATCATTGCCACCCATGACCACGCAATGGGAATCGGCATCATCAAATATCGTCAAAGGAGTAATCGACGGAACGACAAACCGAAAGCTCTCTCCATTCATGTCGAGTACACTGCACTCCTTGCCACACACGACCCAAATCTTGCCCTTCACATCGCACATCGTACTGACCTTTCCTCCTACATTCCATTCCAGGGTCGCATAAGTCGTTCCTTGTCTCGGTGAGTTGACCTTGTAGCATCTTACCTTGCCATTGCAGCCTGCCCATACATTCCCCTGCTTATCTGCCAACAAATAGTTGATGGCACTCGTCTGCCCTACGTGGCTAACCTTCATGCTGACAGGGTCAATACAGTCTAGGCAATCGTAAGTAGAAGCCCATATTTGTCCTTTTCCATCCATCACAATCTGTCCGATGTGTAGTCCCGACAAAGCATTCTTACCCCGGTCTGAAAAATGATAATCGGCGATATGCCCCGTGGTCGTTGTGACAGTTTCTTTCTTTCGGCTGGCCATCTCGCTTAACAAGCGTTGTTTGTCGATGACGAAGACACCGCCCATATACGATGCCATCCAAAGTCTGCCTTTCGAGTCTTCCAATATATCGTAAGCCCAGGCGGTAGAATACTTGCCCGTCTTATCATATACGATGAAGTTGCGCATTTGCTTCATCTGCCGGTCATAAAGATTGATGCCATGGTCGGTGCATATCCACACATCTCCTTCCCTATCCTCATAGATTTTGCGCACACGATTGTGCGTCAATCGACTCGCTTCACTGTTTTGTTTATACCAAGCCACATCATTGTAAGTAGCACCACCCTGGGCGAAACCAGCCGTAGAGACAAAATGTATCAAACCATTGGTGCCGCCCATCCACCACTCACCCTGGCGGGTTTGGAGCATGGCATGCAAGCAATTGCCCTCCCCCGAAAAGGTAACCTTGTCAAGCGAAGTATATTGAAAATAAGTATGAGTTGCAAACCGAGAAAGTCCATTGTCGGTACCTATCCACACGTTTTGCCATCGATCCACATAGCAAGCCCACACGATATTGTTGGGGATGGTAGAGGCATCCCTGGAATCATGCACAAAGTGAGTAACCGTATTGTCCATCGCCATGCGATAGAGACCATTGTCGGTACCGATGTAGAGATTGCCATTCGCTTCCTCCGCCAAGCACTTGATGGAATTGCCTTCCAAGGAAGCTATTTGGGAAAAGTTCTTCAGTTGCAAGTCGGCGCAATACAAAGCGCCCTCCGTTCCTATCCAATAGCAATGCCGCTTGGCATCGTAAGCCAAGGCATTGACAAGCGGTTGCTTCAATACAGGAAGAGCAATCTGCTTTGCAGAAAATTCCGCAAGAGAAGAACCCTTACCGACAGCTGATGAATTCTTCACTCTTCGTTCTTCACTCTTCACTAAGAAAAGTCCATCAATCGTACCCATGAGCTGTCCCTTGGGCGTATGCAACAAGGCATAGACATCACTGCCATAACGGTCCTTCCCCTGATTCTTCACCCCTTCCAAGTCGATGACTCTCAGCTCTGAGTTACCTTTCTTGGTATGCGAAGACGAAAGCGAAGTAGATGAATAGGAATAGGTATCTATATCAAAGGTCAGCATACCGTTGCCTGTAGCCAGATACAAGGTGTTACCTTCCCATCCCAGTGCATTGACACGGGTATTGGTGGGCGACTGGTCGATGTAATGGCGATAACTATGATAACCATCATAGCTATACAGTCCGTTGTCGGTACCTACCCACAACATACCTTGCTTATCTTGCGTAATGGCGCAAACCGTCTGCGCCCCCTCCAAGGAGGTGCTGACGAATCGCTGCGCTTGGACGGCACAGCAAAACAAGAGCACAATGATCGTTATGCCAATATGTTTGATATATTCAAGAGTTTTCTTCATGTGTGCAAATTTACACATTCTTGCGCTTTTCTCCAAACATTCTTGGCTAAAAATACAAAGAAAAGGTTATTTATCCTTATGCAGTTGAAGATGAATGCGGAAGAAGATGTTCCCGAAACCCTAAGATAAAGTTTTCGCTATAGGGAAAGTCTTGGTTCAAAGACTTTGTTTCTATATTCAAAGTCTTTGTTTCTACATTCAAAGACTTTGAATATAGAAACAAAGACCTAAAAGCAAGATTTTATCAGGAATAATAAATACTTGCTAAGGGGATAAAAACTTACTTGCTAAGCAAGTTGATGCTTTTACTTATGCCTCTCTTGGCATCCTTTACCGTAAGCGTGATGTCACCTTTCTGCATCTTGCTCTGTACGATAACAACCAACTTGCCCGAGAAGAGTTTCATCTGTGGCTGCGTGAAAGGTTCGAGCGAGGTGGCATCGCCATTGCAAGCAGCCTTGAAGGTTCCCGCACCCGTAACCTCGAAGGTCAACTCATCATCAGCCAACGGGCACTCATTGCCATCCTTATCCAATAGACTCACCGTGATGAAAGCCAAGTCATTGCCATTTGCTTTCAGCGTGGTTCCGTGTTCGATGGTACAACCTTCCACCATGCAAGCCACGCCAGAGTCAGGATTGTCAGGACATTCTGCTATGAGTCGCAACTGGGTTGGCTCGCCTGCCGTGCGCTTCACGTCCTCGCCTACCTTATCGCCATACTGATTGTATGTTACCACACGAATCTCGCCTGGCTCATACTTCACGTTGTTCCAGCGAAGGCGATAACGGTCGAGACGGCTGCTCTTGTCCTTCTTGACCCTGCCTTGGCTCTTGCCATTGACGAAGAGTTCGCCCTCCACACCATCAGTGTAGCAATACACAGGGGTAACTTGTCCCTCTCTGCCCTGCCAGTTCCAATGAGGAAGCAAGTGGGTGGTATGCTGATGCTCGTTCCAATGGGCACGATACATATAATATCTATCCTTAGGAAGACCAGCAAGGTCGCAGATGCCGAAGTAGCTGCTACGTGAAGGCCAATAGGTATCGTATGGCGTTGGCTCGCCGAGATAATCGTAACCCGTCCAAACGAACTCACCAATCACCCAACTATAGTCGTCCTGCATCTTCCAGTCATCATCTGGCAGGTTGCTCCAAGAGCACCATTCCGTATCATAGCTGCTGCACTGACCGTCAGGATATGGGTTGTTGTCGTTGGCTCTTAGTTCTATCGGGAACTTATACACGCCACGTGAGCTAACGGTAGAAGCCGTCTCCGAACCTAGAAGGAATCCCTGAGGCAACTGTTCGATGTTCTTGAAATACTTATGCACACGATAGTTGAATCCCGGCACATCCATCGCCTGGGCGAAACCACTCTTCAAGGCAGCCTCAGCCTTGT
>ERZ808259.264-NODE-264-length-27483-cov-12.686561_pt1 | contig 27483 bp, 13 predicted proteins | sample MGYA00521279_ERZ808259 | MGnify/ENA primary metagenome ERZ808259 (study PRJEB31516, sample SAMN03275586) | gut metagenome | biome: mammalia-associated habitat; material: feces | host: Papio cynocephalus | place: Kenya | collected 2012-07-27 ... | reverse complement strand
CAATGCGGGAGAGTAGGTAGCCGCCTCCTTTCAAGAGAAGCCTCAGATTTCGAAAAATTTCTGAGGCTTTTTTGTATCTTGTTTAAACATAAATAGCTAACCCCATTAGAATATAGACTAATGAAGCAGAAACATTCTTGGATATTGCTAGTATTAATATTTCTGATTATTGCTGGCTTTCTTGTAGTTAGGTCGACTTTGAAGCAGAGAGCGTATGAACGATACCAGAATGAACAGAAAAAAACTTGGGATTCTATGATATCGAAAGAACTAAAAGATTCGATTATCGAGGGAAAGAAGAATAACTCTTTATTATATTAGATCCTACAGTTAAATAAAGTCCTTATGGGGGACTGTATAAACGCACAAAAGGATGAGAGCATTGTCATTTACTTATGACACGCCCTCATCCTTTTGTGCGTTTATAGAAATCTTATTTTTGTTTAGCGTAAGCTCTTACTTACGCTTTCTATGGTTGCGAGTCTTCTGCTTACTCTTGCTACCTTTTTTCTTCTTTTCTGCCATGTCTGTAGCTCCTGCCGATTTGTCCTTTCGTACCGGAGCGAAATCGCCAGCAAGTGTGAAGTCGAGTTGTTTCTTCTCCAAGTTGGCTTGCGCTACCTTGATGCGGATAGCATCGCCGAGAGAGTATTTGTTGTGATGGCGGCGACCGATGAGACAGAAGTTCTTCTCGTCGAAGTCGTAGTAGTCGTCAGCGATATCACGCATAGGAATCATGCCCTCGCAATGGTTGTCGTCGATGGTGGCGTAGATGCCGTAAGACGTGATGCCACTGATATGGGCGTCGAATTCCTCGCCGAGCTTATCGCCCATGAACTCCACCATTTTATACTTGATGCTGTCTCGTTCTGCGTTTTGGGCAATCTGTTCCATGTCGGAGCAATGCTCGCAAAGTTCCTCGTAATGTTTCTCGTTGGCACTTCTGCCACCAGCAGCATACTTTGTGAGCAAGCGGTGTACCATCGTGTCAGGGTAACGACGGATAGGAGAAGTGAAGTGAGTGTAGTACTCGAAAGCCAAGCCGAAGTGACCGATGTTGTGGACGGAATATTTTGCCTTCATCATCGCACGGAGTGCCACCATTTGGATGAGGTTGCTCTCAGGCTTGCCATCGCAGTCTGACATCAACTTGTTCAAGCTCTTGGCCGTAGCTCCCTTGGTGCCTTCGGTCTTCATCTTGTACCCGAACTTGACCACAAACTCACGCAGGGTCTCCAACTTCTGTGGGTCAGGATTGTCGTGGATACGATAAGGCAAGGTCTTAGGCTTCTTGCCTTTCTTCACCTTGCCGATGCTTTCAGCCACCGTACGGTTGGCGAGGAGCATGAATTCCTCCACGAGTTTGTTGGCATCCTTGGAGCGTTTGTAATAGCAACGGATAGGCTTGCCCTTCTCATCTACATCGAAGTGCAACTCCTCACGGTCGAATTTCACCGAACCATTCTTGAATCTTGCCGCACGCAGTTTCTTGGCGAGACGGTCCAGGGTGATGAGCTGAAGTGCATTCTCGCCTTGGTAAGGATGGTCGGGAGTTTCTGCTGGAGCTGGTGTCCCCGTTCCATCTATCACGCCATTAGCCTCCAATAACTCTTGTACCTCTTCGTATTTATAGCGACGATCACTTTCGATAACAGTGTGCACGATGCGGTAGTTCTTAACTTCTGCGTTGTTGTCGAGTTCGAAGATGACGCTATAAGCCAATTTTTCCTCGTTAGGTCGCAGAGAACAGATGTAGTTGCAGAGACGTTCTGGCAACATCGGAATCGTGCGATCTACCAGATAGACAGATGTGGCACGCTTCACGGCTTCCTTGTCGATGACGCTTCCCTCGGTCACATAGTGAGAAACATCGGCGATGTGTACGCCCACCTGCCAATTGCCGTTTTCCAATTTTTGGATACTTAAGGCATCGTCGAAGTCCTTGGCATCCTTCGGGTCGATGGTGCAGGTGAATACCTTGCGGAAATCCTCGCGTTCCTTATAGTCTTGTTCTGTGATTTCACCCGTAATCTTGTTGGCGGCATCCTCCACATTCTTAGGATATTTGTAAGGCAAACCATATTGAGCGAGGATGGAGTTCATCTCCACATCGTTGTCGCCCTTTTGGCCGAGTACATCTACCACCTCGCCGATAGGACTCTTGTTTTCTCCATCAGGCCACTCGATGATTTTCACCACCGCCTTGTCGTCGGTTTTTCCACCCTTCAACTTGCGGCGAGGAATGATGATGTTGTGGGCGAATACATCACTTGGAGTAACCAAGTAAGCAATATCCTTATCGACCTTCAGTCTGCCCACGAAGGTATCCTTGGCACGTTCCAAAATCTTGTTGACCTGTGCTTCCTTGATGTGGTTCTTGCGACGAGCGAGGAAGGTGAATTCTACTCGGTCTCCATTGAGCGCACCCATTGAGTTGCGTTCTGATACAAAGATAGGTGTCTCGCTGTTGTCAGGAATAACAGAGTTCTTGCCGTTATTCTTGCGCACGAACTTACCCTCCATGACCTGTACACTTTGGTTGAGTCGGTATGAGTTATCACTTACTTTAGCCAAGTAGTCATCCCATGCCATTTCCTCCATGATGTCGATAGCCAGCATCTTGAGCGGATGCGTGGTGAGATGGAGGGAACGGAATATCTCTTTGAAGCTGAGCGTTTCGCCCGCCCTTTCGGCAAAGAACTCTTGGAGCATCTCAGTGAGTTGCGCCTTGTTCATTCTTTTGCCACCTTTTTTACCTTTTCCCATAATTCTAAAGATTAATAGTTTCTTTTTATAGGGCAAAGACAATGCAAACGAGTGCAATGAAAGCTTGCTTTCAAATTGCCGAGTGCAGCTTGCCTTATGCAAAGACAATGCAAACGAGTACAATGAAAGCTTGCTTTCAAATTGCCGAGTGCAGCTTGCCTTATGCAAAGAAACAAAAAAAAATGCAGATTTCAAACATTCTTGCCATATTTTTTTCGTTTTTTATTAAATATGTAACAAAAAGGACATTTGTTCCGATTTTTTTTCATAAGTTTGCAGACGAAAAGAGAAGAGAGATTATTTCGAGAAATTATAGTACAGATGCAAGCAACGGAATTTGAGGGATTTTTTAAGGAGAACTATTCGAAGATATATTACTTGGCACTCAGTCTTCTTCACGATGAGGAGGCTGCGAGGGATATCGTGTCCGATAGTTTCGAATACTTATTCACTCACAATTCTCAGTTACAAAAGAATGATGCTTGCAATTACTTATTTGTCAGTGTCAGGCATCGTTGTGCGGATTATTACCGTAAGCAAGCTGTTCACCAACGTTATTCCAATTATATAGCTTATACTTCCGAAAGGGTGGAGGACTCCATGGCATTCTTGGAACATGAGGAGCAGGTGGGACAAATCTTGAAGTTGATGAAATACCTGTCTCCTCGAACTCGTGATATCATGGAGGCTCACTATTTGAATGGGAAAAAGTATAGTGAGGTAGCTGAGGAGTTTGGTATCAGTGAGAGTGCTGTCAAGAAACATGTGATGCAAGCATTGAAATTCTTCAGGGAGAAGTTGAGCTCCAACAAAAAAAGTTAAAGAAACGACTTCCTGAGTACCTTTAATCCCTCATAAATCGCTTTATAAATAAGGAATAGATAGAAAATGTCAGATAAGAAACTTGAAAATATAGAGATGGAAGATGTAGAGCATGGTTTGCTGGAACAGCTGGTTACAGAGGCTCTGATGAGAGACAAGATGGAAGCTCCCGATACGGGCGAGGAGTGGAAAAAACTTGCCGCTCGTATGGCTATGCCTACTGCTGAGGCACCGTCCACCTCCAATCCTAAAATTCAAAAAGCGCATCTTTTCTCTCTTCGAACATTCTGGATGGCTATGGGTTCTGTAGCAGCGATAGCTCTCATCCTATTCATGATTTCTTTACGGATGGAAAAGGTGACTCCTGGTGCGCTTTATGAGGCAAGGAAGCTGTCTGCTGAAATCGTGGTCTTGGATGGTGAGAATCATGAACGTGTGATAAATAGTCATGAGATGACCTTGGCTTCTTCCGATAAACTAGAGCACCATACTGTAGTTGTGCCAGAGGGAAAGGATATGAAACTGATCTTGGCAGATGGAACGCAAGTGTGGCTCAATGCCAATAGTCGCCTCACTTATCCTACGGCCTTTCATGGGCTGAATCGTGAGGTGGAATTGCAAGGTGAGGGATATTTTAAGGTAACTCATGATGCACGCCATCCTTTTATCGTAAGGACTGGGGATATGCAGACTCGTGTGTTGGGCACGGAGTTTAACGTAAATGCGTCCGACTTGAGTCATCCGCACGTTACCTTGGTGGAAGGAAGCGTCAAGGTGACATCTTGCTTGGCACATGGGAAGGACACTCCGTCTGCAAGCAAGGTCATTGTGCCCGGCGAGGATGCTATGATGAACGAGAAAGGTGAAATCAAGGTGAGCCATGTCGATACGGATGATGTGGCGTGTTGGAAGGACGGTATCCAGCTTTTCAATGATGCCTCTTTGCGAGAAATCGTACTCCAGTTGGGCAGTTGGTATAATGTGAACGTCGTTTGTCATGATGAAGCGTTGCTGAATACGCATCTGCGCTATATGTATGATAGAAGAAAAGGAATCGAGGAAGCTATAAAAATGCTGAACGATATTTCAAATAATAAGATAAAACTGCATAATAATACCATTTTGATAGAATAATCCTATGAAAATATGGATTATTTTAATTTTTTAGGTGCCCGAAGTTACTCTTTGTCCGCTTTTATAGTAAAACAATAAAAACAGACAAAGAGTTATGAACAAGAAACTTTTGATTTTGACCGTGGCAAGTATGCTGATGATGCCGATGGCTTCTTCGGCTATCGTAATGCCACAAGTACAGCAAGCCCAGGTGGCAGACAATGCCAAGGGTACTGAGTTTTTCAAAGGCACTTTTGCCGAAGCTTTGGCAAAGGCCAAGAAGGAAAACAAAAAGCTGATGGTGGATTGCTACACCCTTTGGTGTGGTCCATGCCGCTATATGGCCAAGAATGTTTTCCCTGACGAGAACCTGGGCAAGTTCATGAACGAGCATTTTGTTTGTATGCAACTTGACATGGAACATGGCGAGGGACCAGAGCGCAACAAGACTTTCCAGGTAAAGGCTTATCCTACCTTTATCTTTTTTGATGCCGATGGCAAGGAGATGAACCGTTTTGAGGGTATGGCGATGCAAGACGAGTTCCAAAAACGATGCGAGCGCATCCTCAAAGGCGAGGCTCCAATATCTAAAGAGGATACTCAAAAAACCAAGCAAGAGAAACAAGCACAGCAGGCTGCTGAGAAAGATACCATCATAGACGAAGGCAAAGGGGTGAATTTCATCAAGGGCTCCGAGGTTCGCTTTGCAGATGTCTTGGCACAGGCGAAACGTGAGAACAAACGAGTACTCGTAGATTTCTGGGCTACTTGGTGTCATGCTTGTATGCAGATGAACAAGACGACCTTCCGTGATACACGTGTGGGCAACTTGATGAACTATTCATTTGTCAACTATGCCGTGGATGTAGATCATGATGCCGATGCCAAGGAATTGGTGGAAAAATTCAATGTCAAGGCATTCCCTACTTATCTCATTTTGAATCCTGATGGTACGGAGTATAATCGAATTGTAGGCAGCAATCGTGTAGAGGGATTTGCCAAGGCTTTGACTGATGCCTTGTTGGGAAAGGAAGACAAATATATTATGATGGAAAGAATGCAAAAAGAGGCTGAAGCAAAGGCCAAGGCTGAGCGACAAGCTAACTTGACGGCCTCTCCTAAGGCTACCCCTAAGACCGAGGTGAAGTTCTTGGCAGGTACGGATGTGGAGAAAGGCATCAAGGCTGCCAAGGCTAAGAAGAAAAACTTGATGGTGTTCTTCACGGATGGTGACTACAAGTCGGACTATGTGGAGAAGTATTCTTTCAATGATGCAGCCATTGCCGATTATCTCAACAAGAACTTTCTGTGTATGTTTGTGGATGTCAAGAGCAAGCAAGGCGATGCTGTTGCGACAAAATATAAAATAGCAGAGTCGTTCCCTGGTTTCTTGCTCTTCAATAACAAGGGAGAAAACAAAGGTTATGCAAACGGAACCTTGCGCTCCGTGGATATGATGAAGGAAACTTTTGATATGTATCTAAACTATAGTTCAAACCAAAAATAAATATGTTATGGGAGATTTTAAGTCAAGAGTGACCGCATTGGCGATGATTTCGTCATTTGTCTCTCCTCTCTCTCTGGTTTATAGTCAGGCAGCAGTGATTGGTGACCAACCGCTGCTTGCCAATGACTGGGCTGGGGAGCAGATGGCGAAGATGAAGGAGCAAACATCATTGGTGGATGCGTTTAAGAGAGTAGAGAAACTCACAGGGTACAGGATCATGTATTCCTATGATGACGTGAAGAATTACAAGGCACAGGCTACGCCTTCTTCCAAGGATGTACATAAAGCCTTGTCGCAAGTATTGGGCAACCTTCCTTTGGACTTTACCATCAATGGCAAGTTTGTGTCTATTTCTAAAAAGGTTCCTCAGGTTTCCAATGTTTCCTTGTCTTCCGATGTAAGAGAGGGAAAGACGGTCGTGTTGCAAGGTCAGGTTGTCGATGAGAATGGCGAGCCTCTGCCTGGCGTGACTGTGCAGGCTGGCAAGAACAGCAAGATTGCCACGGTGACCAATACCGACGGTACCTTTGTGCTCCAGTTGAATCGTGGTCGTGCCGTAAATGTCGATTTCTCCTACATCGGCATGAAGTCGGAGCATTATATGTTCAAGTGCCAGGAGGACTTCCGTAACTTGGTCATTAAACTAAAGGACGATGCTTCTTCCTTGAAGGAAGTCGTTGTGACGGGTATGTTCAATAAGCGTCGTGAGACCTATACGGGCTCTGCCAAGACCGTTACTTCCAAGGACTTGAAGTTGGCTGGTAACTCCAATCTCTTGTCTTCGCTCTCTAATGTCGATCCTAGTTTCAATATTGTGACCAACGATTTGATAGGTAGCGACCCAAATAAGTTGCCTGACATCACCATGCGTGGTTCCACTGCCTTGAGCACGGATGTGAAGAGTATGCAAAACAATGCCAGCAACAAGGTGTCGAGCAATCTTCCTCTCTTTATCATGGATGGTTTCGAGGTCAGCTTGGAGCGTTTCAACGACTTGGACGAAAATCAGGTGGAGAGCATCACTCTCTTGAAGGATGCTTCTGCAACGGCTCTCTATGGTACTCGTGGTGCCAATGGTGTTGTGGTCATCACTACCAAGAAGCCAGAGAGCGGTCGTCTTCGTGTCACTTATAAGGGAACTCTGACGGTCGAGGCTCCAGACCTCACAGGCTACAACTTGATGAATGCCGATGAGAAATTAAAATACGAGAAATTAGCAGGTCTTTATACGGCAACGGATGATGTCAAGAAGCAACAGAGTCTTGACAATCTCTATAATGCCCGCATGATGAATGCAGCGCGAGGCATTGATACTTATTGGCTCAAATACCCTATCCATACGGGTGTAGGTCATAAGCACAGCTTGCGTGTAGAGGGCGGTGACGATGTGTTCCGTTATTCTGGAAATTTGCTTTACAACAATATCAATGGTGCGATGAAGGGTTCTGCCCGCAATACCTTTACGGGTGGCGTGTTCTTGTCTTACAAGTACAAGAACTTGACATTCCAGAACGACCTCCAGATTTCCAGCAACACATCCAAGAACTCGCCGTATGGCTCGTTCAGTGATTATACTTCTGTAAATCCCTATTATACACCATTTGATTCGGATGGCAATTATGTCAAGAAGTTGGAGAGCAATACGTCTTATCCATCCTTGGGATTGAACTCGGGTGTGACAGTTTATAATCCTCTCTACAATGCGATGTTGCCTCAGAAGAATGAGAGTAAATACACCTCCATCACCAATAACTTTGCCATCGAGTGGCATCTCAACGATGCTTTCTTCATGCGTGGTTCCTTGGGCATAACCAGTGAGAAGAGTAGAAGCGATGTCTATGTGCCAGCAGAGAACACCGCCTTTGATGAGTATGCTATATCTGATTATGGACGTAAGGGAACTTATACTTACGGCACAGGTGAGAACAGTCAGTATGAACTGAACATCACGGCCAACTATTCCAAGACCTTTGCCGACTTGCATGCTCTCTATGTGGGCTTGGGCTATACCTTGGCGCAGACCAAGTATGAGGATTATTCTTTCCAGGCTGAGGGCATCACCAATAGCAACATGGCTTTTTTGGGGGCTGCCACGGCATATGCACAGGGTACTACCCCTTATGGCTATGAAAGTACGGTTCGCCGTGTGGGAGTGACGGGCAACTTCAACTATACATACGCCGACCGATATTTCGTGGATGGTACGTTCAAGACGGAAGGTTCATCCCAGTTTGGTAAGGACAATCGTTTTGCCCCATTCTTCAGTGTGGGCGCTGGTTGGAATATACATAACGAGAAGTTCCTCAAAGGCAACAATCTTATCAATGTGGCTCGTCTTCGCCTGAGCTATGGTACAAGCGGCTCGCAGTCATTCTCTCCTTATCAGGCTCTCACCAGCTACAAGAGCATTGATGGCTATAACTTCAATGGCTTGTATGGTGTCAAGTTGATGGGCATTGGTAACTCGGAGCTGAAGTGGCAGAAGACCAAGCAGTGGAACGTGGGCCTTGATTTGGAGCTCATGAAGAATCGTTTTGCGTTGAACTTCGATTATTACAACAAGTTGACCGATGATTTGCTCTCTGATGTCAATCTGCCGACTTCTGCCGGTTTTAGCAGTTTCAAGGGCAACGTGGGACAGGTGGAGAACCGAGGCTTCGAGTTGGGGGCCAACGCCTACCTTATCCGTGACACCAAGAAGCAGTTGATTTGGTCTGTTGGCGGAACCATGATTCACAATGTCAATAAGATTAAGAAGATAAGCAACTATCTAGAATATTTGAACTCCTTGATGGAGAACGAAGAGGATGTAAATCCTAGTTTCATGTACAAGGAGGGTGAGAGCATCAATACGATATTCGCTGTCAGAAGTCAAGGTATCGACCCAAGCAATGGCAAGGAAATCTATGTGAAGAAAGACGGTTCGCTTACTTATGTTTGGGATAGCAAGGACAAGGTGGCTTGTGGTATCAATGAGCCAAAGTTCTTGGGTACATTCAATACTCGCTTGCGTTATCAGGGATGGCAGCTGAGCGCCATTTTCAGCTATCGCTTCGGTGGACAGATATACAACAGCACCTTGGCAAGCAAGATAGAGAACAACTATCCTTACAACAACAGTGACAAGCGTGCCCTCTACGACCGTTGGAGTCCAGAGAATCCAAATGCTCGATACAAGGCTATCAATGACTTCTCCACCACATATGCTACAAGTCGTTTTGTGGAGGACGAGAATACTTTGCGTTTGAACACGCTTTCACTGAGTTACGACCTTCCAGTCTCTTGGCTCAAGAAGGTACATTTGCCATTTGAGTATGTATCCATCGCAGGATATGCCGAGGACTTGTTGTATGTTTCAAGTGTCAAGCGTGAGCGTGGTACCGATTATCCATACGCACGTACTTATACTTTCTCCTTGACTTTGAGATTCTAAAAGGATTATTAATGTAAAACAGAACATGATGAAAAAGACAATATATTCAATGTTGCTTCTCTTGGGAGCCGCCTCGTCGCTGACCAGTTGTAGCGATTGGTTGGATGTAAGCCCTAAGACCGAAGTGAGGGAAGGAGACTTGTTCTCTTCCGAGTCAGGTTATCGCAACGCGATGTCTGGCGTATATATCCTCTTGGGACAGAAGCCTCTTTATGGTGTGCAGGCTTCCATGTTTGTGCCAGAGTTTTTGGCGCATACTTGGGCAACTCCTTCCGAGAGCACCAATGCCTCTGCCTTCTATTTGGCAAAGAATGCCTATACCAATTCCAATGTGGAGACCACTTTGGATAACCTTTGGTCGAATTACTATAATACGATAGCGCAGATTAACAATATCTTGACCAATCTGCAAGGCTCTTCTGTCAAATTCTCTGGCAACCAACGCCAGATGATGGAGGGAGAACTTTACGGTTTGCGTGCCTTCCTCCACCTAGACTTGTTGAGATTCTATGGACCTGTGCCAGATGATGCCGATGGTTCCAAGATGTGTATCCCATACGTCAAGGAACTGACGACGGACGTAGCCAAGTTGAAGTCTGAGTCTTACGATGCCGTCAAGGCCGACATCCTTGCCGACTTGGACAAGGCGGAGAGCCTTCTTGCCACTTCTGATCCTATCGTAGAGACCAAGGCAAGTGCAGACGATCCAGACCGTTCTGACGATGCGGCTGATGCCGATGTAGATTTGAGTGAGAATGAAATCTATCGTCAGCTTCACTTCAACTATTGGGCTGTGATAGGAGCCAAGGCTCGCTATTACTATTGGATAGGTGACAAGGAAAAGGCTGTGGAATACGCCAAGAAGGTGATTGAGGCGAAGGACAAGGCTGGCAAGCAGGTGTTCTCGCTCTGCGATGAGGCTTACTATTCCGCTCACAGCAATGCCAACCTGACCATGAAGATGGAACAACTCTACGGTGTCTATAACTCAAGTTATCAGGATGACATCTATCAGGCTTATTATTCCAAGGCAAATCCTCTCTTCACCCAAAAGGAGGATTACGTGAAGACGGCTTACGAGTCAACGCTTTATCCAGATGACATCCGTTTCAAGGGAAGTCGCTATTGGAAGACTCAGATGGCAGACAATGCTACAGTGTCGGAGTATCATTTCCTCAAATATACTTATAATGGTTCTTGGTATGGTTACAATACAGTACCTGTGATGCGCCTGAGCGAGATGTACTTCATCTTGTTTGAGGATGCTTCGTTGAGCGAGATGAAACCATACTTTGCCACATGGCGACTTGCTCGTGGATTGGATGCTTCGCTCGACGAGACATTGACCAGCGAGTCGGCAGTCACCTCTCGCATGGAGAAGGAATGGCGCAAAGAGTTCATGGGCGAGGGACAGATGTTCTTCTTCTACAAGAAGCATAACTATTCCGCTTATTCTTGGCCTACGAGCTATACGGTTCCAGCAGGAGCTTATCAACTACCTAAGCCAAAGAGCCAGTCCATGTACGAGTAATCTTACAACTCTCAAAAAGTTATGTTTCAATCAAAAATGAAGTTTTAAACATGAAGAAATATATATTTATTGTCATGGCAGCCTTGGGTATCTTGACCTTGGCTTCCTGCTCGGAAAACGAGCCAATGGCATACGAGGGGCAACCAGCCTTGTATTTCGCGAATGATGACATCAACTTCTCGTTCTTCTATGCAGAAGACGCTGGAGATAGAAGTTCGGTCGATATTACGGTACATGCGATGGGACCTGTCTCTGACGTGAATAGAACCTTTACGCTTTATCAGGAGAACGCTGGCGAGGCTGATGCCGCCCAGGCTGGTGTACATTACCTGGGTTTCGACACCGACGAGATGAAGCAAGCGATGGTGATTCCTGCCGGCAAGAGCGAAGTGAAATTGCCTATCGTCTTGTTGAAGGACAATAGCTTGGACACACAGACCGTGAAGTTGAAGATAGGCATACGTCCTAACGAGAATTTCAGCCATGGTGTGGTCGAGAGGGACAGTACAGTCGTCTCTTTCTCTTCTCAGGCGATGAAACCTACCAATTGGAAAGACTGGTATTATGCCTTCGGCTCTAGTTGGGGTACGGTCAAGATGCGTTTCATCATAGATGTCACGGGCATTACCAACTTCGACCAAGTGCCGGATGATTATGATTATCTCATCTATCTGAATGGCAAGTTGAAGTCCAAGATGTTTGAGTATAATTCCACCCACGACCAACCATTGCAAGAAGCAGATGGCACGTTAGTAGAATTTGAGAATCCTTATATTTGGGAATAGCCTCTGTGCATTAGTAAGTCCAGAGCGTTCATAAAATATGGATAATAACTTAAAGTTTAGAAGATTATGACAAACAAAAGAATAACAAAAGGGTTGCTCTGCTTGTCGATGGCGTTGGGGCTGTTTGCCAGTTGCTATGAGGACAAGGGTAACTACGACTATATTTCCGAGGATGATGCCGCTGGTGTTGTCCTAGGTTCCTTGGAAGGTGCTACCGTCAAGGCCAATGAGGTATTGAAGATAGAGCCTCAGATGAAAGGTGGAGAGGGAGACAACTTCTCTTACCTTTGGTACACCCTTTCGAGCGGTTCCTACAATGTGAAGAAGGACACCTTGTCGCAAGAGCGTGAGCTGAATGTACCTATCAACCTGAAGGAGGGTAAATATACCTTATATTATCAGGTGACCAATAAGTCGAATGGTGTCTTTCGTTCCGTTGAGGCTCCTCTTACTGTGACAGCTACTGATATTACGAGTGGTTGGTATGTCATGAAGGAGATCTCGGGTGGCACCGATTTCGATTACTATTCTCTTGAGGGCAAGAAAACAGTCAATGATTTCTTGACATCTTCCCTGGGAATGGAACCTATGAAGGGTTCTCCTGTCGGGATGGTTTTTCTCGATGCTTCCTATAGTCATGAGGAGGAAGGTGCTGATGGCAAGGTTACCAAGGAGACGGGACTCTCTGCTTTTCACATCATGTCAAGTCAAGACTTCATTACCTTGAATGGTAGTGATTTCAGCTTGTTGAAGAACTTGCAGCAGGAATTCTACGAGACTCCATCTAACATCAACTTCAGCCATCTCTTTATAGACTCTTCTTTGCGTGATCAAGGATACACTACAGACTACTGCTATTTGATCAACAATGGTAAAGTTCATACAATGGGCTCAGAGATAGGTAAGTGGGGATACCAAGGAGCAGGCGACTATGAGCTATACCCAACATTAGTGCTAGGCTACTTCGGCGAGTTTGCTTATGATATGAAGAACCAGATGATTGTAAACTGTAGTACGGATGGAGAGGTGTCAAATGCCCAGACTTTCTTTGGCAGTGACTTTACGGATTTCAAGGATAAAGATATGCAAGTATCTGCGGTCGTTCCACATATTGGTGGCTTTTCTGCGGAATTTTATGTCGTAGGAAAGTGTGGTGAGGATGGCAAGTATTATGTGGCGGATGTCTCTACCTTCCCTCCTTATGTCTATCAGGCAGAGTTCTATGAGTATGCGGCTGACAGTCCTTTGAACCAAGCTAAGATTGTTGCTTCTCCTCAGACTGCTTCCGTCATCTATTATGCCGTAGATAACAAACTCTATATGCACAAGGTGACTACAAGTGAGGACACGGTTGTGAAGACTTTCGCCGAAGGCGAGAACATCTCGTTTATCAAGAACTTTACGGGTACAGATAAGAATGGTGAAAGTTTCAACAATATCGTGGTTGTCACCAATACGACCACAGGGTATCAGGTCTATCAGTTCCCGATGGTTGGTTCCGCAGGTGAGTTGAAGACAGACGTGTCTCCATCCATGAGTGGCACAGGAAAAGCATCTTACTTGATGTTTAGACAAGAATAAATTTGCTCAACGTAAGTTGATTGCATCAAATGAATGGCAGATGTGGGGGTGTGTCATAAATCGGGCTGAAAGCCCAAAAGCACCAAGCCCAGGGCAACGCCCTGGGTAAAGATTACATCAAGGAAGTCGCCCTGGGCTTGGAGCAGATTGCCCTTTCTGGGCGCATTGGATGTGACTTATGGCACCCCCCTTGCCTTTTCAGTCAAGTATCGTGCTTGTTGAAGCATCTTTCCTTGCTAAAGATGTTACAATGCTGTTACAACTTGCATTATCCTTCATAAATATTTCGAGAAATGCGGAAATCTTATTAAATTTGCAAACGAAATGTAACAATTATTTCCGTATAACAGAAACATTTATGAGTACAAGTCAATATCTTGTGATATTTTTTCAGATTCTGGGCTCTCTGGCCTTGCTTATCTATGGCATGAAGGTGATGAGCGAGGCTTTGCAGAAGATGGCAGGATCTCAGTTACGACACATTCTAGGGGCGATGACCACCAATCGTTTTACGGGTATGCTCACGGGTACCTTCATTACCTGTGCCGTGCAGAGTTCCTCTGCCACCACTGTGATGACGGTTTCCTTTGTCAACGCAGGACTTCTTACCTTGGCACAGGCCATCTCGGTTATCATGGGTGCCAATATCGGTACTACGCTCACGGCATGGATTATGTCGCTCGGCTATAATGTCGATTTAACGATTGTCGTCTTCCCAGCCTTTTTCTTGGGCATCATGTTGATATACAGCAAGAAGAGGCGTTATTTCGGAGACTTTCTCTTTGGTATTGCTTTCCTCTTTTTCGCCCTCGTCTTGTTGAGTGGCGCAGGAAAGGCCCTTGACTTGGAGCATAACCCTTCGGTCATCGACTTCTTCAGTTCCTTTGATACAAAGAGTCACCTCACGATTATCATCTTCCTCTTGATAGGTACGGTCATCACCTGCATCGTGCAGAGTTCTGCTGCTGTGATGGCGATAACCATCTTGCTCTGTTCCACAGGTGTGCTTCCTATCTACTTGGGCATAGCCTTGGTGATGGGCGAGAACATCGGAACCACCGCTACCGCCAACCTCGCCGCCTTGGGTGCCAACGCCCAGGCTCGTCGTGCAGCCTTGGCTCACTTGGTGTTCAACGTGTTTGGTGTGGTATGGGTGCTCTGCCTGTTCTATCCGTTTGTGGATATGGTTTGCTCGTTTGTCGGCTACGACCCTGATGGCAACATGACGACGGCACAGAAAGCGACGCTGCTTCCTATCGTCTTGGCGATGTTCCACACCTGCTTCAATGTCTGCAACACGGGCGTGCTCATCTGGTTTATTCCTCAGATAGAGAAGATAGTTTGCAAGCTCATCAAGCCTAAGACCGACAAGGATGACGAGGACTTCCGCTTGCGCTTTATCCAAACGGGCATCATGAAGACTCCTGAGCTCTCTGTCTTTGAGGCACAGAAGGAGATAAGCAGTTTTGGCGAACGCATCCAGCGTATGTTCGGCATGGTGCGGGAACTCTTGGAAACCAAAGACGAGAAAGGCTTTGGCAAGTTGTATGAGCGTATCGTGAAATATGAGGGTATCTCAGATAACATGGAGATAGAGATTGCCAAGTATCTCGACCAGGTGAGCGATGCCCATCTGAGCGATGACACCAAGGCAAAGATTCGTGCCATGCTTCGTGAGATTTCCGAGATAGAGAGCATCGGTGATAGTTGCTATAATATCGCCCGAACCATCAAGCGCAAGGTGGATAACAAGGAGGAATTCACTGACAAGCAGCATGAGAACATCCACCAGATGTTTAAGTTGGTCGATGAGGCTTTGACGCAGATGAACTTCATGTTTACCCACGACCGCCAGACGCTTGATATGAATCGTACGTTCAATATCGAGACGGAAATCAACAACTATCGTTCGCAGTTGCGCAACCAGAACATAGACGATGTGGATAATCACCTCTATGCATACGGCATAGGAACGATGTACATGGATGTTATCCAAGAGTGTGAAAAACTCGGCGACTATGTGGTCAATGTTGCCGAAGCTCGAATGGGAAAAAGATAAACAATAAGACCAAGTCTTCGTATATAACATCGTATATGGCATGATATATAACAAGTCTTGGCATCAAGTATAAAAAGTCTTCCGAGATACTAGTTGTTATCTTCAGAAGACCTAGTATGTTAAGCCGCACAACAGCTGATATGCAATCGCACATCAGCTGTTGTGCGGTTGCACATCAACTGTTGTGCGCTCGGCTTTCAGTTGTTGTGCGATGATAGAATTTCTGTAAGTTCCTTCATTCCGTCGGAAGCACCCTTCATGATATGTTCTATCTTGTAATAACCATTGGTGCTGACGGCACCTGGGTCTATCAGATAGATAGGGATATGTGGCTTGGTATAGGAAATCAAGCCTGCGGCAGGATAGACGTTGAGCGAAGTTCCGATGATGACGAAGATGTCGGCTTGCTGTACGGCTTCTGCGGCAGGTTCTATCATCGGTACATTCTCGCCGAAGAAGACGATGAAAGGGCGTAATAGACTTCCGTCTCCAGCTTTTGTGCCAGGCTTTACCTCGCAGTCATCTTCGGGCAATTCCTTCACGTAGCGATAGTCGTAAGGGTTGTCGGAAGAGCAAACCTTCGAGAGCTCGCCATGTAGGTGGATGACATTCTTGGAACCCGCCTTCTCATGCAGGTTATCGACGTTTTGGGTGATGACCGTCACGTCGAAGTCTTTCTCCAGTTCCTTGATAAGTTTATGCCCCTCGTTGGGTTGGGCGGCATAAAGCTTATGTCGTAACATATTGTAGAAGTTGGTCACTAGGGTAGGATCTGCTTCCCATCCCTCATGGGTGGCTATCTGCTCCACAGGATAGTTCTCCCACAAGCCATCGTTGCCGCGGAAAGTCTTGAAACCACTTTCCACCGACATACCGGCACCAGTCAAAAATACAAGTTTCTTCATCGTGTCACAATTTTATTGCATTAACTTTCTCTAAACTTGTCTTCATCAGAATAACAAGAAGTTAGACGTTTGTTTATACGTTATAGGTCGCAATCTGGAAACGAGCAGACTTCTATTCGTTTCTTTATTTTACGATATACAAAGAACGCCTCAATTTGGAAGCAAAGATACGACATTTTTCTAAATATACAATGATTCACAATGAGAAATTTACGGAAATTAGAATATTTTGAGTTAAATCAGATACTTGCCTACAAAATTCTCTAAAATCGAACCTTGTGTATTTTGATAGGCTTACCCGAATATCAGTTACGATCTTGTTGCCGATGATGATTCTAACTTTGTCTTTCGTGTGCTGTTGTAACAGTGCTGTTTAAAATAAATGTAGAGGATTTCTATAAAATAGAGCAATGAAAAAAGAAAAATCACCAATTTCGCAAATTTCTTTAATAAAAGATTTGTTTGTTTAGATTATTTTTGTATATTTGCGAACATAATTTCTTCCTATTTATGGATGCATACCATCTATTACCTCAGAACTTAAAAATGACAGCTCATGAGAAAATTTTCCTCTTTGTTACTGTTAGGGTTCGCTCTTGGGACTTCCGCCCAAACACCGGGAGGAGTCAGCGGAAGCGAACTGTGGTTCAAGACAGCACCCTTGACATCGGACCTGCAAGGGTATTACCGTTGGCAGGATTTCTCGGGTGATTCCATACAGCTGATGCTGTTGGACAGCCGGGGCGTTAAGTCGGAGCTTACACTTCCGAAAAGCTCAGTCCATTACTTCAACTTCAATCCGAGCCTATGGTTCGCAGACGGATTTCGCAGTCTGAGTGCCAAGCTCAAACACGGCAACCTCTCACAGGCTACCGTCATCGGTGTCTTTGCCCCCGAACTGGCATCCTTCGGCAAAGACATGGTTCTTTATGCCCTTGACGGCCGCAAGGGTGACGGTGCCATTCTCAGCAAGGACAAAGTTGTAAGAGGCACTGGAGTTGAACCACTAGACTATGGCTCGACATCGGGTGAAGACTTGCTTTATCAAGCAAGTGATTCTTTGTCAGAGAATGGCTTTAAGGAAAGTGCCCTGAGAGTTGTTTCCTATTTCAAGGTAAACAATCCGTCAACGTCGTTATGGGGAGACAGCTCCAATTCCACAATTTTGTTGGGCACACCTTACTCTTCTGGCAACATGAACACGGATTATACGACCTCCCTTTTCGGCAATAACTCCATTAGGGGATATGCGCCGGAACTCATCGTGTTCAGTAGAATATTGACTCCTGATGAGCGCAGAAAGGTGGAAAGTTACTTGGCTGTGAAGTACGGCATCACCCTCAAGGGCTCGTATCTTGACAGCGAAGGAAACTTGATTTGGGACTTGGCGGAGAACCAAGCCTACCATCATCGTGTGACTGCTGTAGGAAACGATGTTGCAGGAAGTCTTTTACAACCGCTTTCCGCTACCTCATATGAGGAAAGCCCGACTTATGCGGCATTGCAAGACAATGACACCTATCAAGATGCCAACCCTTACAACCTTTCATCCGCTTCCCGTCTGCTTGTCATGGGACGAGAAAATGGCAATCCGATGCCCGACAAGGGTTTTATGTTTTGGGGCGATGATGATGCGTCACTTGCAACCTATACATCCCCGACAGATTCCCTGTGGCATGTCATGAAACGAACATGGATGGTAAAGACCAACGTGCCTTCAACGCCCGATAGTACAATAACAAGATGGACAGCACAAGGCTTCGAGGTATCCAAGAATGGCTTTACTGACAATATCATTCAGGAGGAAGCCGTATCCGGGGCTTATGCCACGACACCTGCCTTTGTTGAAGGTGGAGGTGCATTGGAATTTACCTGTCCGACAAGCCATCCGACTTTTGACGTTGGCTTTGGAAGCAATGGCGGCAATACCTGCAAGTACGGTTTCCGATTCTCCAATGCAGGGGCGGTTTACCCTATCATCAACGGAACGGCATCAAATTCATACATTGCCACAGATGTTGACGGAACTGACATATCAATCCGTAAGGAAGGCAAAAACATCTATCTGCGTGTTGATGGAACAGGAAGTGCTGCAAGAACCATGTCCCTTTCGGATGCAACTGACACAGATACAAATGTAGGCATCATCCGAACGGAAGGCTCGGAAGCCGTCTTGAATCTGACAGGCTTGAGGACTGGCGGCATTGGTGATGTCGGTTATATGGCAGAGTTGAGCTATGACCTCACGCCAAGCAAGGAGTTCTCTGACTATTGCCGCAAGCGTACCGTGATGCTCATAGACCCAAGCGGTGAAGGTGATTTCGACATCAACAGCAATAGCAACATAAGATGTTCTAAGCCAGACATGACGAGAGGCAAGACCATTTTCAGAAATATCTTCTGGGATGCGGACGGAAGCGGCAGTGATGTTTTCACATTCGCCTATTATGACGGCATTTCCTTTGATGCAACACCTACACCGTCAAGTTGTGAGAATGGCGTTCCAAACAATGACGGCTACATCGACATCGGCATAAACATCGGTACACCTGTCTATTCCTATGTGCTCAGTGTAGATACCGTTGCTGGAAAAGTGCAAGGCGAGACCATCGTAAGCGGAACATTCTTTAGTGACACGCACAGAATCGGGAACCTTGCACCTGGTGTCTATACATTGTCTGTATCACAAGGTGGAGGCAACGAGATTTATGCCACAGGCAATGCACTCTACACCTCATACTCACATGATACCAAGACATATCTGTCGGGGGACATCTCATGGACAGTGAACGATACCAAGTCCAACTACCGTGTGGGACTGGAACCAAGCCTCACAGATGAGATTACCCAATATGGCTTCGATGTGCGAGGCGACAAGGCGCATATCATAACTGGTGGATATACGAGCCTTACACAATTTGTTACCATCAAGCCGGGCGATGTGCTCAGCGTTACAGTCCGCAATATGCAGGTCACATACAAGTTGAACGGACAGACCGTACACCATGAATATGTCTGGTCACTTCGTGCGTGGCGATTCTGCGTCAAGTATGGAAAGGGCGAGACGCATATCACCGACCTTACCGTAAACGGCGCCCCTGTAACTTCATTCACCACAAGGGGCAACGTGCAAATCGAGACACCGAAGAAATGTACGACAACAATGACTGTCTATGTCGGCAGTGAGTGTGACGGAAGTCTGCCTAACGGAACACGTGCCAAGGAGAACCATGTTGGTGGTTCAGCCAATCAGTCGAATGACATGGGAAATTTAAGCAATGACGAGAATTTCTCGGTCAAGGGTGACGGTTCTACGACTGGCATCTATGAGGCGAAACTCACACAGGACAGACCTGTCGCAACCACGTTGATGGTGTTTGACGTATCTGGCAAACTTGTGGTTACTCGCCAAATGACAGGCGAAAGCGTCAAGCAAGCCGACTTCAAGGTTCCTGCATCAGGTGTGTATGTCGTAAAGGCAATTTCCGAGAATGGGGAGCATACAAGGAAAATCTCAGTAAAATAACTTAAAGGAAGATACACATGAAGAATTATATACAGAAGATGGCGTGGGCATTGGCTTTGCTGCTCACCGCCACACTGTCCCTTTCGGCAAAGGACGGGACAGCCGTGAGAAAACTCTTCAAGAAGGGTGTCTCTGACAGTATCTCCGTAGGAGGTAGCAAACTGGTCGTTCTTCAGAAAGACCTTATCAGAAACAGAAGCCTTTCCGTGAACTCCATCGGAGAGGAGAACGTTCCTGAGCTTGATTTTGCCATGATCAATGTCACGGCAGGAGGACAGGGCTACCGTTTCCTCCCTCACGGAACACACTTCACTGGCGAGGGTGCTACCGTAAAGATAAAGTACGACCGCACGAGAATACCAAGTGGCTATACCGAGGACGACATCCGTACCTATTACTATGACCCAGCCGAAAAGCATTGGGTTGCATTGGAACGTGTGCGTGTCGATAAGAAGGAGGAGTGTGTCGTTTCCAAGACGACCCATTTCACCGACATGATTAATGGTGTGATACAAGCCCCGGAGTCACCGCAGACGGAGGGCTTTGCCCCGACAATGATGAACGACATCAAGGCGGCTGACCCGACGGCGAAGATAAATGTCATTGCGCCTCCGAGCGCAAACAACCGTGGCTCTGCCAACTTGCAGTATCCGTTCGAGATGCCGCCGGCACGAAACGGCATGCAGCCAAGCCTTGGCTTGCAGTACAGCAGCGAGGGCGGTAGCGGTTGGCTCGGCGAGGGTTGGAACGTCAGCGTGCCAAGCATTACGCTTGACACCCGATGGGGCGTGCCTCGTTATGACCTGTCGAAAGAGACGGAAACTTATCTTTTGTCCGGCTCGATGCTCTCCACGATGGACGATAGTGGACAGATGGGTGTCGCCCACCGTGGCGAGAAGATGAACAGAAAGGCTGACCGCCAGTTCTACACTCGTCAAGGTGGAGATTTCAGCCGTATCATCCGCAAGGGTGACAGTCCAGCCAATTATTATTGGGAGGTTACCGACAAGCAGGGTGTCAAATATACCTATGGTGGTGACGGAGCGGTTGTAAAAGGCAATGTTACCGATGTTTCAGGCAATACCCGTGAGGTGATTGCCGAATGGAAACTGAAACGTGTGGAGGAACTCCACGGTGACTATATAGAATATGTGTATGACATCGTGGACGAGGATGTGCGTGGCGGTTTGAAAGCCAAGGCTGCATATCTGAAGGAGGTTCACGCTGGTAATGTGGGACAGGAACCGCACACTGTTGTGCTCTTTGAGGGCAACAAGGTAAAGCAGGTAAAGACCAACAATGCCCGCTATGGATTCCTCGCCTCCTCCAACAAATTGTTGGAGAAAGTGACCGTGAATTTCCAGGGCGAGACATTGCGCAGCTATGCCTTTGACTACAATGAAGGTGCATTCCACAAGGAAATGCTCACAGGTGTCAGACAGTATGACAACAATGGGAAGGAAGTGGCTTTCCAGAACTTCGACTACTATGATGACGTACAGGCTGAAAAAGGATATGTTCCGTTCAAGGATAATTCCGAGAAGTGGAACACGCACGATGACGGACTTGATGCAGGTTTCGTCAATCCGCTGCAAGTTGTCAGCAAGCGTTTCAGTGACAAGCCAACTGCACTTGGAGGAACGACCAGTTCTTCTGTAAGCGGTTCCTTCTATGCAGGTGTAGGTGTCGTGGATGGAAGTCCTTGGAAAGGCAACACTATAGGTGGTTCATACAGCTACTCCAGCGATACCAGCAAGGGACTTTCCGCACTTGTTGACTTGAACGGTGATGGACTTCCTGACAAGGTGTATAAGTCTGGTGGTTCCGTATATTATCGCCCACAGGTAAAGACTGACAACGGAGAAGTCGTATATGGTGAGCCTATCAAGGTAAAAGGCATTACCAGTTTCTCAACCGTGAAAAGCTCGACCAATACTTTCGGTGCAAATGCTGTTGTCGGCTGGAATGTCCTGACTGCCGTTGTCGGAACGGACAAATCTACCACCAAGACTAAGACCACCCAGTATTTCAGCGACATCAACGGTGACGGACTTGTTGACCTCGTTTCCAATGGAAAAGTGTATTTCAACCACTTGGAATTTGACGAGACAGGCAATGCCGTGCCTACATTTACGTTGAGCAGTGCTGACACGCCAAGCCCTATCATCTATGGTGGCAAGGTTGACACTTCCGTCATGGAAGTTAGCGAGGATGAACAGGCGGAATCCATCAAGAACTCCCCTATGGAGGACATCGTGCGTCTATGGCAAGCACCAAAGGCTGGAACTGTCAGTGTGGCAGGTCAAGTGAGCCTTGTCGCTCCGACCGGAGATTATGACGCTGACGAATACCAGAAAGCGGACGGTGTGAGGGTTGCCATTCAAAAAGGTGGCAATGAGCTTTGGAACAAGACTATCGCAAAAGGTGACGGCAGTTCTTATGCCGCTGCTGTATCTGCTGTTGCAGTCAAGCGAGGTGACAGAATCTATTTCCGTGTGCAGTCGGGTTCCGAGGAAACAAGCAATGGTTCTTTTGACAAGGTGAACTGGTCGCCTGCCATTACATACGCTGGCGAATCAAATGTTTTGCCTAATGGGCTTTCCTCAACAGAGTACAAGCCTGCGGATGGTGCCATCTACGATGTGAATACCTCTGCCAATGTGGAGAATGGTTCAAGCGTGGAAGTTCACAGTGCCTTCCACAAGCCTGTAACAACCGACGATGTTGTTCTCTGCATCATCGGCAGCAACGACAAGAAAGACAGTGACGGAAACGACAATCCGAACTATATCGAGAAGACAGTCTTTGCTCGTACATTGAAGGCTAATGAGGCATTCAAGGGTGATTCTCTCAACATCAGTTTGGAGAACACAGAAAAGCTGACCAACTTCAGCTTTGAGATTTCATCAACCTCAAATGTTGATTGGAAGAATATCGGTTGGCAAGCATCTGTTACTTACAAGGACTCTGCCAATATCGAACAGACAATAGCTGTTCCTGCACACTACAAGACATTTGCAAATGCCTTAGCAGAGGGCAAGCCATACTTGACCACTGCGACTGATACAATTATGGTTGTATCTCCAGTACTTACCCTTTCAGACAATTCTATCAACGGTCAGATTACTTTGACCGCCAAGACAGAGGATGCGCTTGTTGGCAAGAAGTCTTTCATTATCGAGAATGGCATCTTGAAAGCCGATACTCTGCGATTCGCAACGACCGCAGGAAAGAACATTTGGTTTGAATACAGCTATCCTGCAACAATTTCGGACGAAGTTGTTACTTCATCTTCTGTTTCCATTCTGAAAGATGCGGCAGGTCTTGTAACAGAGAATGTCCTTGCTGGATTCTATGCGGAAAGCGATAATCTTGGCTTCGGTATGCTCTACCGTGGCTGGGGAGGTTTTGTCTATAACTCGGCAGAAGGCAGATATGCAAAGCCTATTGACGAGTCATTGCTGAAATTACCAGAAAACGAGAACGACAAGGTTGACCCTCTCACGATGGCATTCACTCCTTTGGGTACAGACCAGACCTCTATGGAAAAGTGGGTCGGTCAACGACAGGACATCTACCTTACAGCGACCGAGGCAAGCACTGCCCGATTGACAGAGCAAGATGTACTCCTTACCAATCCTTTGGATAATAATGCAGAGGTGGCAGGACTTGCAGGTGAATACTTGCAGGGAACTGGTGCTGCGGCAGTAAGCCAAGTGGTTTCAAGCAAGAGCACTGTCGTGCAAGGCGGTGCGCTTGGCATTACCCATAACGATGCTAAAGGTAGCGCAAAGACGGAAGTTGCCATGATGGATATGAACGGTGACGGATTCCCAGACATCATTGCTGGTGGTACTATCCAATATACCAATTCTCAAGGTGGTTTGAGTGGAGAAATATACAAGGGCATCGGCTCAAACAATTCAGACAATGCTTCTGAGGCGTGGGGATATGGTGGCAATCCTGTTGCTTCTGTGTCTAGCATTACAAAACTTATCTCCGGAAGCAAGCCTTCTGCACAGAACCAACAGAGTTCATGGTTGGCTCAATTCTCTATTTCTGGTAGTGCGCCAAAGAATACGGATGAAGCCGTAGAGTCATTCATTGACATCAATGGCGATGGACTCCCTGACAAGATTCTTTCCGATAAGAAGGTAAGATTGAATCTGGGCTATGCCTTTACAGAGCCTATTGATTGGGGACTTGACCGCATACAGAGCGGTAAGAGTCTTTCATACAATATAGGAGCTGGTGGCGATGTAAGTCATGGTTGGGGCAAATTTGATAAGTATAAGGATATAAACAAGGCTTCTGGTAGTTTCTCCGCAGGTTTTGGTCTCGTAACCTCAGAAAGCGAAGAGGAATACAACCTTATCGACATCAACTCTGATGGTCTTCCTGATAAGGTATGGAAGAACGACAATGGAATCACTGTTGCCCTCAATACTGGTAATGGCTTTGACGAGCCTATCAGTTGGAAGGGTGCGAATGCGCTTAGTGAATCAGCCTCTACATCCGAGTCTGCAAATGCAGCGTTCACTTTGACCATCAACATCCCTGTCATAAGCATTAAGATTTCAACCAACCCAGGTGCCTCTACCTCACACAGCATCAACCGTCCAACCTATTCTTTGCAGGATGTGGATGGTGACGGTTATCTTGACATCGTTGAGTCTGAGAAAGAAAGCGAGCTGAAGGTTACACGCTCAGCCATTGGCAGAACCAACATGTTGAAGTCTGTTACCAATTCCTTGGGCGGAACTTTCACATTGGACTATGCCCACACCACTCCGACCTACGGTCTCCCTGGTGGCAAGTGGGTAATGTCTGCCTTGACCATTGATGACGGAATCCATGACGATGGTCCTGTCATGACTACCGCCTTTGAGTATAAGGACGGAAAGCGTGACCGCCATGAACGTGAGTTCCTTGGCTTCGGCGAGGTTATCACCAAGAACCTCGACACGGAGAAAGGCAATTCTGTTTACAGACAGTCTGTTGAGAACTACGATGTAGCCAACTACTACACGCAGGGTAATGTTACCGCCACATCCGTAGAGGATGCCAACGGCAACAAATATACCGAGACAAAGAACCGTTACGACAGTTATTATTTGACTGCCGACGGTGACAAGTACACGTTCGCAAAGCGTGATGTGAACCTTTGGAGCGACCGTGCATCTGCATTCGTACCTCTCCGCTATACAGCCAACTTGCAGTATGAGGGAGCGGCAAACGGTGTGGTTACATCCGAGGCATGGAATGAGTATTACCTCACTGGCTATCATGGTGAGTTGAAGTCCTACAAGTACAGCGACAAGGGCAGTCTTGGCGAGGACGGCAACGGTAAGCTCGACTATGCGACCGCCATCAAATATACCGACAATGCAAGCAAGCACATCTTCGGACTTCCTGTTGATGTGACTGTGACTGGCGGTGACGGCTCACTCTATCACCATGTGACGGCAAAGTATAATACCAACTACGCCAACCACATCACGCAGATTACACAGCAGTTGAATGATGGCGAGGCTGTTACGGATTACAAGTACGACGCCTACGGCAACATCATACAGAAGACTCTCCCAGCCAATGGCAAGGGACAGCGTATGTGGTACAAGTACCGCTATGAGCCTGAGATGAACATGTATGTTGAGCGCATTGACGATGCGTGGGGCTACCGCAGCGAGCAAGGCAACTTCGATTATCGCTACGGCATTGCTAAGGAGCATCGTGACCTCAACAACTTCTACTATGAGACTGATGTTGACGACCTCGGTCGCATCACTGGCGTACGTGGTCCTAACGAGTTGGCTACAGGTGTGCCTTATGCCATCGCCTTTGAATACCAGCCTTTGGCTACTTTCAATGAAAGTGGCATTACCGCTCCTGCATACGCAGTGACCAAGCACTACGACATCCAGCACCCTAACGACGACTTGGAGACCGTTACATTCGTTGACGGTTTCGGAAGAGCCGTGCAGGTAAAGAAGGACGGTGTTGTTACGAGTGCCGCTAAGGGAAGCTCTGCCAAGGATGAGAACGTGATGATTGTCAGCGGAAGAAACGTGTATGATGCTTTCGGACGTGTGGCAAAGGCATTCTATCCTACAACGGAAGGAACAGGATCGAAGTCAACGTTCAATAAGTCGTTTGACAATGTTTCTCCTACAATCACAGTCTATGACGTGCTCGACCGTGCAACCTCTGTGACTTTGCCGGACAATTCTACGACAACCACGGAATATACAGTTGACAACGGCAGTCATGCACTCGTTACAACCGTAACGGATGCACTCCATAACGTGCAGGCTACCCATACCAATGGTAGTGGCAAAACCATGAAGACTATTCAGAAGAGCGGTCCTGACGGTGAGATTGCCACATCGTTTGAGTATGACGGCATACAGCGTCTTGTTCGTGTCACCGACACGGAGGGCAATGTAACAACCTCTACTTATGACATGGGCGACCGCCGTACTGAGGTGAACCATCCTGCAAGTGGCATTACCAGTTTCACTTATGATGCTCTTGGCAATGTGCTTACCAAGCAGACAGCCAACCTTGCGAAGGAAGGCAAGTTCATCACCTACGATTACGACTACCAGCGTCTGACTGGTATCAACTACCCAGACCATCCTGAGAATAATGTGAAGTATTATTATGGTGGTCGCAACGCTTCTCAGAACCGTATCGGTAGATTGATGCTCCGTGAGGACGGAACAGGTGCCATTGAGTATTTCTATGGCAAGATGGGCGAGGTGACGAAGACCCGCCGCACGCTGATTGTGCCTAACCAGGCGATTGCAACATACGTTACGCAGTGGACATACGACAGTCATAACCGTCTGTTGGAGATGATTTATCCAGACGAGGAGAAGATTACCTATTCTTACAACCTCGGCGGTCAGCTTGAGAAGGTGCATGGCTACAAGTCTTACGGCTACGATTATGTGAGCAAGATCGGCTATGACAAGTTTGAGCAGCGTGCATACTTGAAGTACTGTAATGGTGCTGAGACGTTCTACACCTACGACCCACAGCGTCGCAGATTGCAGAACCTCACCGTAAACAGTGGTGGCAACACCATTATGGACAATGCCTATACATACGATGCGGTGAGCAATGTGCTCAGCGTGGTAAACGGTGCGTCAGTTCCACAGAGTGGAAAGGCTGGCGGACAGATGGCTCATGCCTATACATACGATGCACTCTACCGTCTTGTTGGTGCAACTGGTACTTATACTGGTGCAGACAACAAGACCGCAAGCTACACTCTTGCGATGGGCTACGACAATATGCACCGTATCACATCAAAGCGTCAGATTCTCACGCAGAACAATGTGCAGTTTGATGGTACGCTCAATGCTGGCTATGGCCTTACTTATACTTACGGCACAGACACTGGAAAGAAATTCCAGCTTGCCAACGTTAAGGATGTAAACTATCGCACGG